>ERZ773165.237-NODE-237-length-48570-cov-10.150222_pt1 | contig 48570 bp, 28 predicted proteins | sample MGYA00581003_ERZ773165 | MGnify/ENA primary metagenome ERZ773165 (study PRJEB29015, sample SAMEA2737817) | human gut metagenome | biome: human gut; feature: human-associated habitat; material: faeces | place: China | collected 2012 ... | reverse complement strand
TGTGTGGGTGGTGCTTGAAAAGCCACAAAAAAAAGATTGAGAGGTATGAAAGAAAATTCAAAAATACAGAGATAGGAGAGATTCCTAAGGATTGGGAGGTTACACCTATCGGAAAGGTCTGTAATGTAAGACGAGGAGTACGTATAACGAAAGAGCAATTAACAGACGAAGGAAGGTATCCTGTATATCAAAGCACCAATTACCCTATGGGCTATTTTAATAACTACAATGCGGATGCCAACACCCCATTTGTCATTGTGGGTGGTTCCGCTGGACAAATAGGTTTAAGTAAGGAAAGATATTGGGCTGCGGATGATTGTGTATTCTTTTCATGTCATAATATTTACAAGGAATATCTATACTATGTCTTACTCCTTAATCAAAGTAACATTTTGCATAATGTAAGAACAGGAACAATTCCACGTTTAGATAGAACTTCTTTAAGTGACATTTTAGTATATATTTCTTCAAATTTAGTCGAGCAGCAAGCTATTGCCACCATCCTCACCAAGATGGATAATGAAATCACTGCCCTCGAAGCCAAAAGAGCTAAATACGAGGCTATCAAGCAAGGTATGATGCAGCAGTTGCTTACAGGCAAGATTCGTTTAATCGGTTAGCATATGAACAGACTTGTTATTATAGGAAATGGATTTGACATGGCACATGGTCTCAAAACCAGTTATATGGACTTTATTAACTGGTATTGGGATCAACGTGTGGATGCCTTCGTGGGCAATACAACCAATATTGCAGAAGACATTCTTTGCAAATTGATTATCAATGAAAGCCGAAGAATGAGCTGTTGGAATGTATTCTCATTTCAAAACTCGTATTTTAGGAATGTACAAGGAAATAGAACATGTGCTGGCTATGAAGTCTTTCAAGAGATAAAGAACCATTCTAAAACATTTTCTGTTGAATGTTGCCCATTCTTTGAATCCATTATGCAATCAATAGATACAAAGGGATGGGTAGATATAGAGAACGCATACTATCAGTTTCTCAAAGAAAGTGCAACTGGTGTCGATAGCAACTGTGTTGTCTCAGAATTGAACAAACAACTAGCATTTCTTCAAAAGAAACTGATAGAATATCTCCAAACCATAGAAACCAACGTGTTCAGAAATGATCTCCAAGGTGCAATGAAAGACAGGCTGAATCCTGATGATTTCTCTACAGAAGGTAAGAGCAAGGCCTTAGACAATATAGGGATTAACATTGCAGACCTTGCGACTATCAGGCGTAATCCCAGGAAGTTTAACAAACTCTTTCCCGAACGCACAATGCTATTGAGTTTCAACTATACAGCCACTGCCGAGAAGTACAAAGATGATAACACAATCTATAATTATATTCATGGTAAATTGGATTACCCCGAAAATATCATCTTTGGCTATGGTGATGAACTGGATAAAGGTTATCAAGAGATTCTGGACAAGAATGATAATGAGTTGCTCAGAAATGTAAAATCGGTGAAATATTTGGAGACAAGGCATTATCACGACTTGTTAGAGTTTCTTATTTCTGCGCCATTTCAAGTCTTGATAATGGGACATTCTTGTGGCAATTCTGACAGGACATTGCTCAATACTGTATTTGAGCATGAAAATTGCATCTCAATCAAGCCATACTATCATAGGCGGCAAGACGGAACAGACAATTATCTTGAACTGGTCCAAAATATATCTCGAAACTTTACTAACATGAAGCTGTTCAGAGATAGGGTTGTAAATAAGGAACAATGTCAAACGATGTAGCAAGAGAGAAAAAATATAATAAATTAAGGATATGGGTATAAACAAAGAATACACAATAAAACTACGTTGTGCTACATGTGGTAGTGAAGACCACTTTGAGTATAATAAAGATAAATCATACGTGAAATGCACTTTCTGTAATAGAGAGTACATAGGTGGCATTGAAGAATTAAAAGAGCTTAATCGCGATGCATTTGATGATACAAAAAAGGAGATTCAAAATGATGTAACTAAACATCTCCAAGATGTATTAAGAAAAAGTTTTAAAGGGAATAAATTTATAAAGTTCAAATAAAATGGAATGTCTTTTGTCTTTTATCAAAGAATGGGGCGCCCTACTTCTGTCTTCGTTAGGAATCTGTGGGGGATTTTGTGCTTACTTGCGACATGATAGAAAAATCAAAGAACAAGAACTAAAACTAAATGAGTTGCAAATTAAGCAGTTCGAGAAAGAAGAAGCTAAGGAGAAAATGGCCGAAATGAAAGCCAATATTATCCACTCTCATGGAGGAATCGCAAAAATTAGATTTGTCAATGCAGGGAAGAATGATGCTAAACACGTAAGAATCGATATACTTTCATCCGAAGAAGAAATGTCTGGCATCTACCTTCATGGTTCTTTTGGCCCTTATGATGTCATCAATCCTCAATCATATAGAGAGGAAATAATGTCTCTTTGTGAAGGTCACAATGACACTATTCGCCTGAAAATAACATGGAATGATGAGTATCAAAATAATAGATCTGTTTCACTGACAGTTCCATTTTAGGATATACGTAATTCACTTTTCATGTTTTAATATAGCCAAGCAGATAAATGTGAAATAACAAAAATTCTCACACTTATCTGTCATTATGGTTGTTTCATACTATCTGCCACGTCGCATCCGATACTTCGCAGGTCGCATCATTGCAGCCGACACGTCTTGACGTTCCTCGACTAAAATATCACGGACTGCGCCATAGCTTTGCCACACGCTGCATTGAAAGCAACTGCGACTACAAGACAGTAAGCGTACTACTCGGTCATGCCAACATCACAACAACCCTTAATCTCTATGTTCACCCAAACATGGAGCAGAAGAAAAAGTGCATCACCAAGATGTTCAAGTCTTTGGGAAAATAAGACATTATACCTATACGAGCAAGAGAGTATGTAATAAACACACACTCTCTTGCATCATTATCTACTACGAAATTTTCTTTTTACAAAACACACATCACTCGGGCAGTGCCGTAACAATCACCACACGATTATGCTCGTTCTTCTCATACGGCTGCGCATTGCAGCCGATACCTTGGGCATCGATGCGTGAGGGAGCGATGCCGTAACGCTCTATGAGGATATTACGCACGCTGTCGGTGCGGCGAATAGATAGCATCAGATTTGTTCGTGCCTTGCCTGTGGCTTTGTCGGCATAACCGTCCAAACGGATGCGAGCAGAAGGGTGTTGCTTGAGATATTCGACGATGTTCTCAAACACTATGTCCTGCTTCTTCGCCGGCTTGGCAGAAGCGTAAGCAAAGCTAATAGAGGCAAGACGGAACGCTTCCTGCTTCTTCGCCACCGGTTTCTCCACGATGCGGTCCTTAAAGACGGGACGCTCCACTACCCTCTCCACCATATACACCGTGTCGACCACGGCTTCACGGCGATGCTTCTTACTGCGCTCCTTCTTGGCGCAAGGCTTTGAGGCGTTGAAGCGATAGGTCAGTCCGAGTGTTGCACCGAGCGTTGGCTCGTACTTTCTGCCTGTGATGCGACCGTCGAAATGGTCGGGCATGAGAGCCGAAGCAATCTCAAGGTTAACATCCATGCACTTCATCACGCTGTACTTGGCAGCGACAGAGAAGTTAGCTGTGAGCGAGTTGGTGTTCGCCGTGCCGCGATAGGCGAAGGCGTGAGCGTAGCCAAATCCTACAGCAGGAAGCACGTCAAACTTGCCCTGACTGCGGAAGAGCAGACGCGAGAGGCTCACCATGAAGTCGGCATGAGCGTTGACGTAACGCAGATAATGACGATAGGTGCCGTCAGGGCGGACCGTCACATTATCTATTACAGGGTCGTGAGGACCATATACGGAACCGTCGATCTGAGGGTCACGCAGATAGAGTCCTTCCGATGTGGACATACCGTTGAGCGCATAGCCTCCAACCTGCAGACGAAGGGCATAAGCCGGAGTGATCCACTTGCCCACGCCAATAGTATATGACGGAGTGAGGCGCTTGCCGAAATCCAGCTTGCTGGCATCGCTCGAGAAGATAGTCTGCACACCTCCGCCTGCCTCAACAAACCATCCGTTCTGTGCTGATGCCGGGAGCACAGATATGCACCCCAGCACCAAGCTTATTATAGTTTTCTTATTCATATATACAGACAGTTTTTAGCTTATTCAACAATGACGAAAGAAGGAACGCGAGGCTCGCTGACTGTGCCATAGCTTGCGCCACTGGCAAAGGTGAACACCGAGGGAGCCTGATAGAGATACTTGTTGCGTGTTGAGTAATACTTCAGCGTAACTGCTTCCTCTGCTCCCATGCTGCCGTTTATCTCCATGCGGAAGACATATTCGCCGTTCTCCGCCTGTTCTGCTTTTGCCATGCCGCGACACTCAGTGCCAACGAAGGCTGCCATCACGTCGTCTGCCGTTGCCTGACGCACTATGTTCTGAGGCAAGGCTACGACAGCCGTCATCTTGAGAGGATGCTTGCCTTCGACAACGAGAGGTACGGTGAGCGGCTGCTCTGGCGAAGCCTCCACCTTGCCGTCGGCGAAGGCGAGACATGCAGGTGCCGTGAACACGTAGTTGTTACGATGGCTGTAATAGCGGATGTCCACAGCCGCTGACTGTGAGCTGACACCATTCACCACCATCTTATATACGGGTCTGCCGTCCTGCTCGCCCACTACTTCGCCCATGCCGGCGCAAACATTGCCTATGAACGCCGCCAGCTTGTCGCCGCTCTTGTCGGCATAGCTACCTGTAACGGCATCAAGGGTGAGGTAAGCGGTCATGCTGCCCTGCGGCACGAAGGTGAGAGTCTGCGGCTGGTCCTCAGAACCAACCACCGAACCGCGCTTGCCGATGACGAAAGACTGCTCGGAAACGAACACCTGCTTCTTCTCCGCGCTGTAATAGCGATACGTCACCTGCTCGCCCTCTGCACGTCCAAGAATGTCATAGCAGTAGAGCATGTCAGCCTCGCTTGCCACGTGCTTTATGCCGCGGCACTCGTCGCCGACGAAAGCCTGAAGCTCATCGCCAGCGGCTACTGTGAACGGCAGCTGTACCTTGTCCACCTTCACCCATGCCTTTGTAGGTACGGGGAAGGGACCTGACTGCTCGAAGTCGGGGAAAGCAGGATTCTCGGCTGTGCCGTAAATCTTATCCACCTCATACTTTACGTCTGATGCCACGGAAACGTAGACGCGCTTCGCAGCTGCACTGTAATAGCGCAACTCCACATCGCCGTTCTCGCTCGACGGTGCCTTGACATGAAGGAAGAAGAGGCGCACGCCGTCGTTCATCACCTTCTTAGCCACACCGCGACACTCGCCGCCAATGAAGGCTGCCATCATGTCGCCGTCGGCGGCAAGGGTTTCGAGAACGGGACTGAGACGCACCACGGCGGTCATGCTCATAGGATAGACGCTCTTGTCGGGATCGGTCCACGACGGCACCGAGGCATTGCCAGTGAAGTCGGCTCTCCACCCTGGGGCGGAAGCCGGGGCGACCGCTGCCACTTGCCACGCCGGAGCCTCGCTTACGAAGTCCTCCTCAACCACGCTCCACTGGGGAGCGGGTTGTTGCGGATAGGTCTTGTCGCTTTCCTCGGTGCATTGTACGAAGAGGAAGCCCAATGCGGCAATCAATGAATACTTTATATATTTCATATAGATTTTCTGTTAATATTATTTCTTGATAGCTTTCATAGAGTAGACGTTGCCGTCTACAGAGATGCTAACGATATAAACTCCCGAAGGAACCGTGTTGCCGGCGTTCCATGTGATGTCCACATTGCCGCCAGCGTTGCAGTCGTTCCATGCCACGACACGCTTACCGCTCATATCTGTCACGTAGACATCGGCGTAGGCATCGCGGTCTACCATGGCGCGTATCTTCAGCTGCGAATAGAACGGCGACGGATAGACATAGAGGCCGCCTTCTGTGCCGAGGAAGCTGATGTGCATCGGCTCGTTGATGGTGCCGACATTGCTGTTGGCAGCATAGCTGATGACGCTCGGTGCCTTGGCGATGATGTTGCCGCCGCGCTCTATCGTCACGTCCACAGCCTCTGGCTTGTCGCCACCCACGGCGAGCATGAAGATGGTTCTGCCGTCGGGCAGGGTTATACCCTCAGCATAGCCGCGCGGCTCGCCTGCTACGTAGCTTACGAGGCGGTCGCCCTGCTGCAGCTCTACGCCCTCTACTTCTACAACAGCCGTCATATTGGCTGAATACGGGAAGTAAGCGTTTGTGCCGTCAGCGTTCTTGGCAGCTGCCATCGCAGCCTTAGCCTTGCGTCCTACGGAAGTCTTCGACGGATACTGCAGCTGAGCGTCGTCCTGCGACTGGCGCTGGAGCATATAGCCCTTGCCGTTCTCCATGTATGTAAGACTACCGATCCATCCCAGATTGCCGCTGTACATCGCCATCTGTGTCTGCGACTTCACGATGTCGCCCTCCTTAGCGTCGTAGCCGGCGAGAGCCTCCTTGAGCGTGAAGTTGTCCGAAGGCAGATAAGAGATGTAGTTCCAGCGCGGTGTGCCGTCCTCCTTGGCTCCACGGATGGTGAGCTTGTGCGATGTCGGGTCAACCGCCGGTCCTGAGATATGCAAGTTCTGAGGTGCCGAACTGTGTACGAGATACATCTGGTCATTGTCAATTTCGGTGAGCTGTCCCACCCATCCGTTGCGCTTTGTCCATGATGCGAAGCCGTACTGCTCACTCTTCACCTGGTCGTCTGATGTCCACTTGCCGTCGGCAAGCAGCTTGTTGAGGTCAGAGAGCTTGTCGGAAGCGATGTTCGTCGATATCCACGTCCATCCCTCGTTCAGCGTGATGTTCTGCACTCGATAGTCCTTAGCTGTGAACAGCACTGGCTGTGACGGGCTGCCCACTACGGCGTTGTTCTCGAAGCTTATAGGCTTCTCGCTCTGTGCGATGTAAGTCTGTCCTGTGCTTGCGTCCCAGATGCGGAACTCAAGGTCGGAGCCATTGACATCGTTAGAGTAGACCGTGAGCATGGCGTAATACATATCGTTCTGCTTGTAGTAGCGGTTATTGCAAACGCCTACGCACTTTCCGCCGCTGAACGCAGCGAGCATATCCTCGTCGTCGGAAGAGTATACCTTATTAATATACAGCTTGCCGAAGACAGACATATTATACTTGAAGTCAGCCGGATTGACCGTCCACTCCGGTTTCTCGCCTTCCACCTTAACGGTGAGCTGCAGAGCCTCCACCACGTTGTTGTCGCCACGCAGATAAAGAGTCTCGTCGTACGTACCGATGTTCAGACTCGGGTCGATGGTCAGAACGATGTCGGCAGACGAAGTCGGGTCGATAGTGCCGCTTGCGGGTTCTGCCTCCAGCCATGAAGGAAGGTTCTCGATGGTGAAGTGCTCTATCGAGCCGCCCTTGTTGAGTGCCTTCACCTTGATCGTCTTCTCCTCGTTGAGCTTCTTCACTACGGTGAGAGCGTTATCGCTCCACTTCAGTTGGTTGCGGTCGATGTATGCGCTCCACGTTATCGGCGAGAGAATCTCGTTGCCGTTCTTGTCGCGCACGCCGTCCACCGTGAACTTCACGATGGTCTTCTCTATACGCTCGTAAGGCTCCTTCAGATTGATGATGAGCGCGTCGTTGTTCACCACGAAGTCGTAGAGCAGCTTGCTCTCTGGTCCCTTTGCCTTGACCGGAGCAGAAACCTTGGTCTCTACGTCGCCTCCTACAGCCACAGCGTCAGGCACCTTCTGTGTCGGGTCAGCCTGCTGCTTCTGGTCCATAAGAGAGAACTGGAGTTCCTTCACACCCTGCCACTCGATGTATATCTCGAACGGATAGTAAGCCAAGAGTCCCTTCTCGGTGCCGTCGAGTCGGTTGCTGTTGCCGTTCTCCACGAGCGTCTCGCTCTTATAGAGATTCCATACACGCACCTCGTCAATCTCGCCCTTGAAGAAGTTGTCTGCCTTCTCCTGCTGCAGGTTGTCCGCCGGTGTCCATACACGTGCGCCGAGATGGATGTAAGCCGCTGCTATGCCACCGAGGTCAGCCGCCTCGAAGTAAGTGTTCAGCTTGCCGTCCACATAGATCTGACCGCGTCCGCTCGTGCGGTTTACAGCCACTGCCACGTGGTGCCAGTCGTTGTCTGCGAAGCTGCCGTCGCACGCCACACGCACTCCATTGTTATGGAATACCAGTCTGCCCTCCTCCAGATTGAGAGCGAAGAGATTGAGCGAACCGCCCATTTCCTCACCGTCGCCACGTCCGTTGGAGATGATGGTGGCTGTCTGCTGAGCCTCGTCAGCCTTAAACCAAGTCTCGATGGTGTAGTCCATGCTGTTGTCTACGACACACGAACTGCCCGAAGAGAGCTTCAGATACTGGTCCTTACCGTTGAACGCTGCTGCGCGTCCTTCGGGATTAGCCCATTCGCCGCCTCGCATCTCAAGGTTAGCGCCGTGCGCCTTGTCGGCAAGAACACTGCCCTTAGCCTCCGCCATCGGATAGTAGGCGATGAGGTTGCTTTCGGCTCCGGAGAGCATGGTCAGCGAGTTGGTCTGCAGACGTGCCGGTGTCAGCACCTTGTCCCAGATGCGTGCCCCGTGCATCTTGCCTGCGAAGTGTCCGCTTCCGTCCACGCTGGCTCCAAACACGTAAGCACCCTCGCCGTTATACTCGCCCACCTCAGCTGCGCTGATAAGCTGCTCGTAGTTATAGTAAGCCGACACGTTGCCCTCATTGTTATATACGAGAGCCACGTGTGCCCATGTGCCCTGCTCATAGTCGAACGCCTTGTCGCTGACGATAGTCTTGTCAGCCACCTTCACCTTCAAGCGGTTGTCGCTCGTCGTTGCAAGTTCTATTGAGCTGTTGGCGTTGCCCTGACTGAAGAGCACAGCGTCCTGTGCCTTGTCGGCAAGTGTCCACATCTCGATGGTGAGGTTCTTGCCGCTCCAGTTGCGCTGGAATTCCGACACGAGCACATCGTTCTTTCCGTCCAGGCGTACGCTTACGCTATGGTCAGTCTGTGCACCGTTGCGTATGCCCGTTACCGAGAAATTGTTGTCTGTGAGCAGTCCGTCGGCTATCGGCTCGTTGAACGTCAGCATCACCTCGTCGTTAACGGTGAGCACGCCGTTCGCCGGCTGTGCGCTACCGAAGAGACGCGGGTTATACATATCCTTGATGCCGCTGTGTACGGCAGAATAGTTATATACCTCCTCATTGTTGATCATGCTCGTACCCACCGTGCGCAGGTCGTAACGCTGATCCTGTTGGTCGTCCATGAACCAGCGATACTTGATGCAGCCCGCGTCTGCCGCCTTTATCATCTCCGCGTTCATGCCGTTCTTCACAGCCTGGTCGTAGAGAGTCTGGTCGTTATAGTAGCTCATGAGCGTCGTCCAGTCGTTGTCGCTGCCCGACGACGGCTTATACTGAAGCATGATGCGATGGAAATTGTCATAGTTCACGTCGAAGCCGTCAATCACTACGTCCATGTAATGCTTCTGCACGCCGTTCACCTCCGCCGTAGGCAACTTCGTGTTGTATGTCCAGTTGTCGGTCGGCTTCTTCAGACTCACGTCCGTAGCCGAGGGCGTGAAGTGTACGCTGAACGTCACGTCGTCGTAGATGTCGCCCTGGAAGTCGGTGGGGTCACACTGACACTGCGACTGCAACATCAGTCTGAGGTTGTCATAGTTCATCACCGAACCCTTGCGCACCTCTAACGTCTTCGTAAGCGTTCCGCCTGCCGGCACGAGCAATGCCCTGCCGTTGCCGATCGGTGCACCGTCGATGAGCAGCTGCGCTCCGTTCGGATTACTGCTGTCGTCGATTACGAGGTTATACCAGTTGTCGTCCTGCGACTCCGAGTTATTGCGCAGATACAGCGTGAAGTAAGCCGACTTGCCCGAAGGAACATTCTCTACGAAGTCCTTCTCCACGGTTATCTCCGGCACCTCCATCTGAACAGTAGCCTCATTTATCACGTGCTGTCCCGGCTCGTAATACTTGGTCTTGTATTCGCCCTCGTAAGGACACGACGTAGCACCGCCACGGGTCTTGAAGATGAACGTAGAGAAAGTCTGTCCCTCCTCATTCTTCATATCCTTGTACTTGATGTACTGGTCGCCATCCTTATATCCAGCCTCGCGGCATACGTCTACAGAGAGGTAGTCAGAGCCCTCCTCCGCAAGCACATAACCCTTACAGTGGCGTGCCGTCTCCTCAGTTGAGAACTCGCCGCCGTGTTCAGTGGTAAAGCTCTCGTCTACAGTGAGCACCATACCGGTGCCATTGAGCGTCCATCCGAAGTTGTTGGTGAACTGAGCGCCAATCAAGATAGAGAAGCGTTGAGTCTCCGAACGTCCAACCTCATACTCCTCAGAGTATTCATAAGAAGCACCGCCCTGGAACGAATGGTTCTGCATGAGTTCTGCCTTAACCTTCTGCTCCTCGTTATTGCGAAGCTGCATCTTCCAGTTGTCAATCGACTGATTGAGGAACATGATAGTATCCTCCTTCAACGGCTGTCCTGCAGGAGCGTAAATTTTGTAACTCGGTCCGTCTGTCGGGGTGTTGGCATTGGCACCCTTAAACACCTTGTCGTTGTTGCTCTTGCCGAAGTTAGGATCGTCTACAGCAAGCTTAGAAACGTAAACAGGCTTCTTGGTGTTGTTAGCCATAGCCTGGAAGTCTACACCTTCAGCCTGCTGATGCAGCAACTTGTTGCGTACATCCTCAAGTTTAGGCAACAGCACCTGCTCGATGTGTACCTGCGGATAGGTGAACATAGTGCCATACTTCTGCGAAAGTCCCAGACCAGTAGTCTTCACAAGCAGATACTCGTTGCTTTCAGGAGTAACACTGCCGAACAGTTCGTATTCTGAAGGATTGGCGAGATACATCTCACGTGTAGTAACGGCGATGTTTTCGGTCTTGCCCACGCCGATATTAGTAGAATAGCCTACGAAGAGGTCGCCGTCGCTTCCCACATACTGCGGGTCGCTACTTGTCTCGAAGCGTGTGGTAGTGGTCATCGTCTTAGTGTCAGAGTCAGTACCACCGATTGTCTCACTGTGAGAAGCGCCGAATGAGAATTCGTTCTTCACATCGTTCTCGTTCACCACTCCGGCACCAAGACCGGTGAAGGTGATGACCTTGGCACCAACCTTTGCCTCGTTGTTCAATACTCCCTCGTTAGTGACATTTCCCTCATACGTACTTGTAGAAGTAACTGTCACGCCCTTCTCAAGATAAGCATACGAGTTGCTTCCCGGCGGGTCGCGCAGCACGAAGAGCACCTTGTCCGGTCCGTTCGTAACGAAGTCCGAACCTAAAGTCTTTGCACCAATTACGATAGCCTTAGTGTTGCCCTTGCCGTCAAAGCCACCCTTCCAGTTGATTGTTGTAGAAGATGTGCTTTCGCTGTTTTCGCTGTAGGTCATATCCATAGCGGCAGAGCGCAGGGCCGAGGTCATTTCCGGATTGTTCACCTGGAATGTCCATTCTGCCTCACCCTTCTCGTCGGTAGTGATGTCTTCTTGCGTTCCGTACGCAATGTCGCCTCTACTGAATGACAGCTTAGCCTCAGGCGTTGGCACGATGTCTTCCTTAACGCCATCCTTACGTCTGCCGTCCTTATCCTTATATTCGTACACCTCCGCTGTGGTGATGTGATAAGTGACGTATTGTCCCTGCTCATACACCGGCACGCCGAGTGTGTAAGGCTGTGCAGCATTGTCAGGATTGTAAGTCTTTACCTTTATGGTCTTTGTCTGATCGAGTGTAGAGATGCCGAGTTCTTTCTTTCCGAAGAAGTCCTGAAGCTTACCCTTCACCTTCTCCTTCACGATGATTGACGGAGTGTAGCGCTTGATGAACTGCTGCTTCTTGTTGTAATATACGGTGTCGCTGCAATTGACAAACTTACCCTGCGTAGAGATAGAGTCGACATAAGCATTCACCTCGCTCTGCTTTGCAAACTCGTTGCTCAGGTTGAGGTCTTCGCCACTGCCCGGGATGTTGTCATGGCCCGGCACAACTACATTAATCTTATACTTCTCAGGAATGAGGTCGGCAAAGAACTCACCCGTCTCGGCATTAGGATAAATCGTAATCTTGTTGCCCTCGTACACTACGCGGTTGTCGTACTGCTTCTTGGCATATACACCCTTGAAGTGGTTGAGGGTTTCCTCGTGCTTAGTGGCGGTCATTTGGTAGGCATCGTTCTGATATGTAAGCTCGATGCGTACGTCGTCAGCGAGGTTGTTCTTCGAAAGCGAGTGACCCACGGGGAACGCTTCCTGCTTGGTGCCGCCGGCAACACGTCCGATGTATCGTACGGTTGTAACGTCAAAGATTTCGAATCCGTTGTCGTCGTCCTGATAGTTGCGGTCGGTGCCGTCGCTGTTGGTCAGCTTGCCGCCGTTCTCAAACGTATGGTTGGCGAGCACTGCCTTCACCTCGTGCTGTCCTACAGGTACGCTTATGGTGAACTGTCCGTGAGCGTCGGTCTTCACAATGTTGCTCTTGCCGTCCATTACGGTGACTCCGTCCACGGCGAACGACACTCCCTCTACGGGCACGTTGCCACCCTTGTACATCACCTTACCCGAAATCTTGAACGACGACTTGTCCGTGAAGTTCACGGTGTGGCTCTGTGCCTGCGAGTTGATGAGGCGCAGCTCCTTTGCCGATGCAAACTGATGTATGCCGAGTGTCGGCACAATCATATACGTAGTTCCGTTGCCGGTGTAGGGCAGCGAACGAATCTGATAAGAACCGTCTGTAGCTGTGTAGCTGCTGTAGCCGAGCTGTGCGAAAGTAGGAATGTCTTTCGAACTGGTCGTAACATTCGTAGCCACACCATGGTTCATGTTGTACTTAGTGCCCTTGTACGAGATGTCGTAGAAGGCGTCGTCAACCGAATAGTCGAAGGTGTAGTAAGCCTGCAGACCGTCCTCATTACCTACGAGGTAGCGGTTGTAGTCGCTTGCGATGGTGTCAGCATTGAGCGCCTTGTTCCACAGACGCACCTCGTCGATGGCTCCTTCGAAGCCTTCGCCCATCACCACCTTATTGTTATTGCCCGTAATCTGAGCTGTACGCTCGGCTTCTGCCACAGCCAGTCCGTTTACATATATATATAGGTGTGTGTCGTTTGCCACGGCTGAGAGATGCACGAACTGTGCCGAAGAAGCATAGTCGCTGAGCTTCTTCGGAGTCTTCAGCGTCTGAGTGCCAGCTGTGAACTCAATCTTCTTGTCGTTATACGCCAACTTGTACATGCCCGGCTTCTCGATGATGGTGCCTTCCTTAGCTGCTCTCACCCATGCCTGAAGCGTAACTGCTTGCGTGGCGTCATTCAGAAGCTGGTCGTTGTCGACGGTAAGATTAGACGCACCGGTGAACACGTACGACTTGCCGGGAACGCCAGAACCTTCCGTTGGCTCAGCGCTAACCTTTGCGCCCGACACAGCCTGGCCGCTCTCGAACGTCACGCGTCCGTAGATGTCACCCGTCGATGTGCGGAAACCAACGTCAGTAAGTTTCTCGTCGCTCTCAATCAGTTTGCCCGAACACATCACCTGTCCGCGTATGCGATAATCGTATACGATGCCAGGTATAGCATTAACGTCGTTGTAGTAGTAGTCGTTCTGAGCCTCGTTGCCCTCAGTAACGGCTATCTGCTTATAGTCTGTATCGGGAGCGCCATGCTCCTTACGGTTGATTACGAAGCGCTCGAAGTTGCCCTTGCTGCTCCACGCCAGTTCCACACGGTCTGAGTAGTAGCCCTTGCCGGCTGTGAACGCAACAAGATTGCCTATGCTTGTGGGCATGACTGACTCAGGCGCAGCCACTGTAGGTAGTGTGCCGTAAGCCTCGGTAGGCTTCACCGTGAGGCGGTAACGATATTCGTTGCACACCATTATCATGTCGTCAACATACTTGCCGCTGAGGAATTCTTCCTTCGACAGCTCGATGTTGTCGGTAGTGTTGGTTGTTACGTTGATACGTGTAATCACCGCTTTGGTGCCCGAACTCCAGATGTCGCCCTCTGTCTGCCAAGTGATAGTGGCAGTCTTGGCTTCCTCGTCCAGTACGGCATGTACAGAACCTGCTGTAACATTGCTGTGCTTTGCAGAAGCCGATAGAGAAGTATGCTTGCTGAAAGCGTTGTTCCACACGTCAGAGTTGCCTGTATGCGAACGCTTAATGCTGAATTCATAATTCAGACTCTTGCCTAAAGGTACGTCAAACTCATAGCTGTATGCTGTCTTACCAGCCATATACTGGATATTCTGTGTGGTTGTCTCCACAGCATTTGTAGCCTTGTCTGTACTCTTGATTGTGAGCACCATATTGTCCTCAATGCAGTTCTGCGTCGGAGCCGCACTGAGATTCCAGTTCACCTTCGCCTTGCGCGTCACCTGATCATAGTCGGCGCTGATTTCCTTCACCTGCGGATAGGCAGGGCGCGTGTGGCTGTCACTGAGCGTAGAGTATGTCACCTGTTTGTTATAGCTTGGCGTATACTTCTGCTTCACCTTATAGTCGGAGAAGTTGTCAAGGCTCATCTTGTCAGTCGGAACGAAGAACGAACCGCTTGTATTGCTTGCACTGACCGAACCTATTCCGCTTATTTCCTCTCCCGCCGAGTTGCATAAGACGAAAGAACCGTAGCTATCAATGGAATAGTCGGAAGCCTTTCCGTCTTTCTTAAAAAAGATGATGTATCCAGGAGTACGGTTCAACACGTAATATCTGCCACCGGTTATCACGGTTTTCGTACAACCATAATTTGTTTTTATGTTAACCGTATGGGTAACATTATTATCGCTGCGTCCTCTACGCCACCATTTACCTGTGTATGTAACGCTCTCGCTCGAATTGACTTGCTTCAAAGGAATGATAAGTCTTAAATAATATGCTTTCTTATCATTGGTCGGATCTGTCGATTTGCCCAACCATTGAACATACTTGTAATCGATTCCGGTAACTTGGTCGCCACCAACCTCAAGACTCGTCCATTTATCTTCGGGTCCTCTAAGTTTGATTTCCTTACCTGCTACATTCACAGTGAGATAACCATCACCGCGGCAGAATCCGCAATGACCATCACCGCTGCCACCCCAATCTTGATATACGCGGATATCAAGTTCAAGAGTAGCATTAACCGGATTGAACCGTTGCTTAATCCAAGCATTGTTCCAATCGTCTGCCGACGCCTTCTGCACTGAGAACGCCATCAGCATCACGACACAAAGGAAGAACTGCATGAATCTTCCTGCAGACGTTCGCATGGAACGCCGCGTAGAAACAGAATTGCCTGCAAACCGCCTGTCCAGATAAGGAGGAGGTTGCTGAAGTCTTCTTCTTTTCATTTTAATGATGTTTTAGAGTTATTGATTAATTTATATTATGTGATTTCGTTTCACATTACAAAATTAGACTTTTTTATTAAAATTAAGTGTCTGATTGCTGCGTCGCTGTGTCTACTTCCAACAAAAAAGGTGTCCACTTCGTAGGAAGTAGACACCTTAACAGTGTGTATCTTAACGGGCTATCATGCTTGTTTGTCTCGCCAGGCGATAGGCGTGCATCCCTCTTTCTCCTTAAACACTCTGTAGAGATAGGAGCGTGAGGAGAAGCCACATTCGGAGGAGATGATGTCGTTGCTGAAGTCAGGATTTTCCATCATCATCTTTTTGGCAGCATTGAAGCGTATCTCGCTAAGCCAGATTCGGAACGTTGTGTTCTGACACTGGCTGAAGTATTGCGACAGCTCGGTTTTGTTGATTTCGAGCAAATTTGACAATGTCAGCATATTGACTGTGCAGTCCTTATAGCCTAAGTCGGCACACCAATGGTCGAGGGCAGACCGGATGAAGGCAATTCGTGAGGTAGGTAGCTGTTTGGAGGTTTGCTCACTGCCAATCTCAGGCGCAGACTGCTGCACGTCACACTTGACAGACTCTTCCTCGCTTTCAGCGTTGACAGCATCGGCGGTCAGATTGTTGCCTCTTTCCTTATCCAACAGTTCTTCAGTTGGGACATAATTGAAGCCGAGCGCCACAAAATTGACGATGAAGAAGAGCGTGGCTACGAGTCCGAAGGGACCTATTATATATAGCGACTTAGTGGAAAGGATGGCAAACGGGATGATGGTGGCTGTGATAAAGAGCAGCGTAAGGCAGGCATAAGCATATCGCGTGAAAGGGCGCATGTCGGTGGCTGTCATCGTCTCAAGGAGCTTCTTCCGCTTGTTCATCTCTATTATTATCATGTATATGCAGTAGACAATATTGCCCAAAAAGAGAGCAAGCATCACGTAAAGCCATGCGCCAATGTTCAGGGAACCGCTAAAGCTGTAGCCCACAGCGAAGGCGGCAAGCATGGCGGCGTATACGGCGGCGCAGATAAGGTTCATCTTACGGCGCTTGGTATGGGTAGCCTCAACGTTGTAGATAGCCATCGCGAAAAGCGTGAAGCAAGGCTGATAAACCATTATGTTGATAACAGCACCTAAGTATGTGCTCGTGGCGCGGAAGCCATAGTGCATCTGCAGGAAGAAGTGTGCTGCCATCAAAAGCAACGCCGAGGATATCATCCAGCGCGAATACTCGTACCGCCGATTTGTCCATCTTACGTGAATACGCGTGACGGCAATGAAGAATGCGCTGATAAGCATTAATATCAGACATGCAAACTGTAACAAATATAGCATAGTATATAATTTTTGTATGTACGTATCAACAAAGATACTGCTGCAAAGATACGCAAAAAAAACGTATCCGTATATGGTGTTTAACAATTATTACTGCTCAAACGCCTATCCGTTTGAAAAAGAGTGAGTAACTTTGCACCCTCATACAACAACAATAACATTACTAATGAAAAGGAAACATAATCCGAAACAAATCAGCACCGTATTATCGGTAATCGTATGCCTGTTTGCTACCATGACGCAAACTGCGCAAGGTAAGAACATCAATCCGCAGAAGGCGGCGCAGATTGCGAAGCGATATGTATCACTTCACGACAATCTGTCTATGCGCCTCTCTCCATCAACATCTCAACACCTCACCACCTCACCATATTATCTGTTCAACGCTGCCGACGCTCGCGGCTTCGTGCTCGTTGCAGGCGACGACGAGATGGGCGAAGTGTTGGCATATAGCAAAGAGCACACCCTCGACACGCTCAACGCCAACCCTTGCGTTAGGTTGTTGCTCGAAGGCTACAGGCAGGGCTACCAGGCGCTGAAGGAGGGAACAGTTGCAGCACACGCTCCTGCACGCACCGGCCTGTTCACCAAGACCGTCACACCGCTGCTCAAGAGCAAGTGGGGACAGTCTGAGCCGTACAACGAGCTGTGCGGCTATCCCTACACGGGCTGCGTGGCTACGGCTATGGCGCAGATAATGCGCTACCACCGCTGGCCTGCACAGGGCAAGGGCGAGAACGGCTACAAGGTGGCTGCCTATGACGACGACGTGTACGTCGACTTCTCTCAGTCGCACTACGACTGGGCGAACATGCTCGACGACTACCGCTATCCCGTGCAGCCCACGAAAGAGCAGCGAGCAGCTGTGGCTCTGCTCATGAGAGACTTCGGCGTGGCGTCGTTCATGCAGTACACTCCCGCACTCAGCGGCACACAGGGCGTGAACGCATACAACGCGCTGCAGAAGCACTTCGACTACACGGCTGCTTACGTGACAAAGGCGATGGAGGGCGCAACACGCTTCGCAGAGATTCTGCGCGAGGAGCTTCTCAACGGCTGCCCCGTCTACCTGGAGGGCCGCCCATCCGGCTCAAGCTCGGGCCACGCCTGGGTTACCGACGGTTTCGACGAGAACGGACTCTTCCACATGAACTTCGGATGGGACGGCGGCGGCGACGCCTACTTCTCGCTCACCAACCTCAGCCTGCAGGAGACGGGCGACGAGTTCGGCAACAAACCGCTCGCGTTCAACCGCGCCATCACCGCCATACTCGCCCACCCGAACAACGGCAAATATCCGGCAATAGACCCCGGACTGATGGAGAACATGCCGCAGCTGATGTTCAACGAGGGCGGCACGTTCACGATGAAGGATGCCGCAGACAAGGCGTTCGACGCACACAAGGAGCAGACCATAGAGATGACCTCGTTCGTAAACAAGGGCAAAGCGTTCAAGGGCGACGTGGGCGTGGCTATATACGACGCTGAGGGCAACTTCAAGAGCGTGGCTTACTCGGACGACCACGCCACAGGCGGATTTACGCAGCGCATCTTCGGCGACTACGGTGGCAGCATGGGCACCGACAACCTCATGGTGCACACACTCTCTACAAAGGTGAGCTTCGACGGACTTGCCAACGGCTACTACCGCCTCGTGCCCGTATGCGCAGCTATGGGCGAAGACGGAACATGGGGCGACTTTCTGCGCATGAAGAAGGCTCCGACAATCGAAGTGGAGCTCACCGACGGCAAGGGACGCATCTCCGAGACCTGCTCTGCGGAGGATGTCGTCTTCCAGCTCATGAACCAGCCACGCCTCTCTGCCAACGCGGAGCAGGGCGAAAGCATATACGCCTACTTCAACGTGAAGAACCTCAACGGCGTGCCACGCGACTGCTATCTGCGCGTGCAGCTGCTCGACGAGGCTAAGCAGGTGGTGCTCAACACACGTGTCGACCAACTGACGGAGATTGAGGGCTTCACCGAGATGGAGATACCCGTTAAACTCTCGATACCCACCGACCTCGCCCCAGCACGCTACGAGGTGAAGCTCGAGGCGACACGCGACCAAGAGGAGACCGACTTCTACCCTATCAACAACATACACGACAAGGATGCAGCTTACATCGAAGTAGTGAAGGCTGAGGAGAAGCCGCTCATGGCAAAGGTGGAGGTGTTCTTCAGCGACAACTCGGAGCAGAAGGTGGAGTCGGGCGTACTCGATATGTCGCAGAGCGGACTGTTCAAGATCGGCGTTCTGCTGCGCACTAACGAGAAACTCTCATACGAGGGTCACGTGAAGATGATGTGCGAGGACGTGGAGTGCGGCAAGAAGGTGGCTGTCAACGGCATCGACGACGACGTTACAGTGTCTTCTGCCTTCGACATTCCGCTCTACAGCTATTGGCTGCGCAAGAGCAGCGTGCCGTTCGAGGACGGACATATATATAAGGTGATGATGATGGGCGCGAAGAACGGCGAAGACATGGAGCTGAAGGTGGCAGACGCACCAGCAACATACATCAAGCGCGAGGGCGACCTGCTCACACTCACCAACGACATACCAACCAGCATTGAGTCGGCTGCGGCTTCTACCGTAAGCGTGAGTCGCGAGGGCTCGCAGATTGTTGTCACCGGCGAAGGCATCAAGAGCGTAGGCCTCTATACCATCAGCGGTGAGCTGATCACCACCTCAACATCACACCACCTCAATATCCCAACACTCAAGCCCGGCGTGTACGTGCTGCGCATAGAAACAGGAAAGCAGACACGTGCATACCGCTTCGCGCTCTAAAGATTAAGACAAACAAAACAGCCGACAATGCTAACCGTAGGACACAACAAGTCCTATGGTTAGCTTTTTTTTTGCGCAAATAATTCATCGTTTTCCACATTCGTGTTGTTTTATTTCATATATTTGCAAAATCTTTTACAGAAATAACAACCATAAAGCAACGATGCGCAATCGTTATGCAACGACCAACCACTAATATCCATTATCAACCTAATAAATAAAACGTTATGAACAACATCCCCTCAGTATTTTGGCTGATCCCGATAGCCAGTGTTGTAGCATTGGGAATGGCATGGTTCTTCTTCCGTTCGATGATGAAGGAGGACGAAGGAACAGACAGAATGAAAGAGATTGCCGAGCATGTACGCAAAGGCGCAATGGCTTACCTCAAGCAGCAATATAAGGTTGTGACAATGGTGTTCGTAGTGCTTGCCATCGTCTTCTCGTTCATGGCTTACGTGCTGAAGGTGCAGAACCCGTGGGTGCCGTTCGCTTTCCTCACCGGCGGTCTGTTCTCCGGTTTGGCAGGCTTCTTCGGCATGAAGACCGCCACCTACGCTTCCGCACGCACTGCCAACGGCGCACGCACCGGACTCGACAAGGGCTTGAAGATAGCCTTCCGTAGCGGTGCGGTGATGGGACTCGTCGTCGTGGGTCTCGGACTGCTCGACATCGCCATCTGGTTCGTCGCTCTCAACGCCTTCTACGACGGAGAGGCTACAGCCCTCGTCACCATCACCACCACTATGCTCACCTTCGGCATGGGTGCTTCGACGCAGGCTCTCTTCGCTCGCGTAGGCGGTGGCATATACACAAAGGCTGCCGACGTGGGAGCCGACCTTGTGGGTAAGGTAGAGGCGAACATACCCGAGGACGACCCACGCAACCCTGCCACCATCGCCGACAACGTGGGCGACAACGTGGGCGATGTGGCTGGCATGGGTGCCGACCTCTACGAGAGCTACTGCGGATCGATACTCTCAACGGCTGCCCTCGGCGCAACGGCGTTCGCCATGAACGCAGACATGCAGCTGCGCGCCGTCATCGCACCAATGGTGATTGCGGCTATCGGCATCTTCCTCTCGCTCATCGGCATCTTCCTCGTGCGCACCAAGGAGGGCGCAACGATGAAGGAACTGCTCCACTCGCTCGGCATCGGCACCAACGTCAGCGCAGCACTCATCGCCGTTGCCACCTTTATTATATTATATCTGCTCGGCATCGAGAACTGGCTCGGACTCTCGTTCTCCGTTATCAGCGGCTTAGTGGCAGGCGTGGTCATCGGTCAAGCCACCGAATACTACACCTCGCATAGCTACGCACCGACGCAGAAGATTGCGGAGGCTTCGCAGACTGGTCCTGCAACGGTTATCATAAAGGGCATCGGAACGGGCATGATATCGACAATGATACCCGTCGTGACCATCTCCGTAGCCATCATGCTCAGCTACCTCTGCGCCAACGGCTTCGATATGTCGCTCTCAGCGAAGTCGATCAGCACCGGTCTTTACGGCATCGGCATCGCTGCCGTGGGCATGTTGTCTACGCTCGGCATCACTCTCGCCACCGATGCCTACGGACCAATCGCCGACAACGCCGGCGGCAATGCGGAGATGAGCGGACTGGGCAAGGAGATACGCGAACGCACCGATGCGCTCGACGCCTTAGGCAACACCACCGCAGCTACGGGCAAGGGCTTCGCTATCGGCTCGGCTGCACTCACGGCTTTAGCCCTCCTCGCCTCTTACATTGAGGAGATAAAAATAGCCATGGTACGCGCCGTGGAGAACGGCAAGCAATACTTTGACACAGCCGGCAACCTCTTCGACCCGACCAACGCCACAACTATCGACTTCATCGAGTTCTTCCAGGTGAACCTCATCAATCCGAAGGTGCTCGTAGGAGCATTCCTCGGAGCCATGGCTGCCTTCCTGTTCTGCGGACTAACGATGGACGCAGTAGGACGTGCTGCAGAGTCGATGGTGCAGGAAGTGCGCCGTCAGTTCCGCGAGATAAAGGGCATACTCGAAGGCAAAGCGACACCCGACTACGGCCGTTGCGTGGAGATAAGCACACGCAGCGCACAGCGCGAGATGCTCATCCCGTCGCTGCTTGCCATCATCATACCTATCGTCGTGGGCTTGGTGCTCGGCGTGGCTGGTGTGCTCGGTCTGCTCACAGGCGGCTTGGCAGCAGGCTTCACCCTCGCCGTGTTCATGTCCAACTCGGGCGGAGCGTGGGACAACGCGAAGAAGATGATTGAGGAAGGCCACTTCGAAGGCAAGGGCAGCGAAAACCACAAAGCGACTATCGTGGGCGACACCGTGGGCGACCCATTCAAGGACACCTCAGGACCTTCGCTGAACATCCTCATCAAGCTCATGTCTATGGTGAGCATCGTGATGGCTGGTCTGACTATCGCCTTCCTGTAACACCATCTTACCATCTCAACACCATATAATACGTTGGTGCACTTGAGACAAGTGCACCCCCTTAGAGGCGACTCGCCAACACCTCAACATCTCCGCTCGGCTTTTGCCGCTTGCCAGAGCAAGAACACCTCACCAACCAACCCGAAGCCCCATAGAACTGGGACTTCGGGTTTTTCTTTTCCCCCAACAGCAAGTCCACACAACCGAAAATACTATGCATTTTAGCAAAGTAAAAGCATTCGTTTTGTGCATTTTACCGAAATAGAAACGCCTATTTTATGCATTTTACCGAAATAGGAACACCCATTTTATGCATTTTACCGAAATAAAGACAGCGTAAAATACTATAAATCAATTAAATTATGTATATTTGCAGCACAATCTATAAATCGATTATAAAAAGCTGTACATATGATAGAAGAGAAAACCATAATACAGGTATTGGCTGAGCAAAAGGAATATGTTGAAGGCTATCATCCCGAGAAGTGGGTGAAGCGCCGCGAAGAACAGCTATTCGAGTTTGACAGTCCACTTGCCCAAGTGGTTATCGGAGTAAGACGAAGCGGAAAATCTACGCTTTGCCACAAGATACTGTTGGAGCACAACGTAAAGTATGGCTACGCCAACTTCGACGACGACCGCTTGGCTAATATGCAAGTGGAGGACTTGAACACGGTACTCTCGTGCATCTATCAGATATATGGTGTTGACATAAAATATATATTCCTCGACGAAATACAAGATGTAGACGGCTGGCATCTGTTTGTAAACCGACTACTTCGCACCAATCTGCACGTTGTTGTTACGGGTAGCAACGCAAAACTCTTGAGCGGCGAATTGGCGACGCATCTCACTGGCAGATACAACGAAATACACCTCTTCCCTTTCTCGTTCCGCGAATACTGCGAATACCATAATATACAGACAAACGGCTTGACTACTAAAGTGGAGGCAGAGACGAAGCGTGCCTTCATGGAGTATATAACGAATGGCGGTTTTCCCGAATTACAGAACATACGCAACAAACGCGGATATGTACAGAGTCTTCTGGAGGCTATTGTGACGAAAGACATACAGCAGCGTTTCAAGATACGCAATGTGGACGTGCTACGGAAGATAGCCAATCATCTGATAAACAACGTCTGCCAGGAAGTAAACTATGGTAATATTGCAGTACTTCTGGGAACAACAGACCAGACGGTGAAAAAATATGTCAACTACCTACGACAGGCATTCCTTATACAGCTACTCTGCAAACACTCGTTCAAGAGTAAGGAAAGGATAAGAAACGCAAAAGCATACATCGTCGACCCGGGACTTCAGAACAACAGAGAGAACTCGTTTGCAGCCGAGAACATCGGTTGGCGATTGGAAAACGTGGTGTATACAGAACTACTACGCAGATGCAGCAACGACTTCCTTGACATATACTACTATAAAGCCTCTCCACGATCAAAAGAGGTTGACTTCGTAGTATGCAATCAGGACAAAGCTGTGGAGCTTATTCAGGTGGCATACGACATAGACAGCGATAAGACATTCAATAGAGAGACAAGTTCGCTCGTGAAAGCCTCAAAAGCATTGCATTGCGATAACCTTACGCTTATAGCATTCACACAGACACGAAACGTAGAGATTGACAGCAAACAAATAAAGATTGTATCAGCTATCAATTGGCTGTTGAATATTTGACAATTAATAAAAACAACACTTTTAACAATGATAGAAAGTATAATAATAGTAATAGTAGCAGCCATCATAATTGGCGTAGTGGTGTACTCTTACAGCAAGAGAATATCGGAGCTGAAAGACGTGCACAATCAACAAACAGAAGAGCTGAAAGAAGCGCACAGCAAGCAAATAGCCGAACTGAAAGAGGCGCACGAGGCGCAGCTCAAACAGGTAAAGGAGGCACAGGAGAAGCAGCTGCAGCAAGCAAAAGAGGCGCAAGAGAAGCAGATAGAAGCACTCCGCGAGATGAACCGCGAGCAGATGCAGAGCCAGATGAAGCTCATCCGCGAGCAGATGCAGACCACATCGGAGGAAATTCTGAAGCGACGCCAGGAGGAGTTGGGCGAACGCAACAAGGAGCAGGTGTCAAAGATAATCGATCCGCTGACGCAGAGTCTGAAGAGTATGAAGGAGGCTTTCGACAAATCGAAGGAGCAGCAGAGCGAAGCACTCACACGCCTTGATGCCACGATAAAGGTGAACATGGAGAAGAGCGCAGCCTTAGGCGAGACTGCCGACCGACTGACACGTGCGCTGACGGGTGAGGTGAAGGTGCAGGGCAACTTCGGCGAGCTGAAGCTGAAGCAGCTGCTTGAAGACCTCGAACTGAAGGAGGGCGAGCAGTTTGACACGCAGGAAACGCTGCGCGACAAGGCGGGCAAGCAGGCAAAGGGCGACGACGGTCGTGGACTCGTGCCCGACTTCATCCTCCACTTCCCGAACAACCGCCACGTGGTGGTCGACTCGAAGATGTCGCTCACCGACTACGAGCGATACATGAACGCCGAGGACGGCACACCTGAGAAGTCGGAGTATCTGAAAGCACACGTGGCAAGCGTGCGTGCGCAGGTGAAGCGACTGGCACGCAAGGAGTACACGAAATATCTGCCCGACGGATACAACCGCCTCAACTTCGCCATCATGTACGTGCCTATAGAGGGCGCATTGAACCTTGCGCTGCTCAACGACAGCACGCTCTGGCGCGAGGCTTACGACGAGGGCGTGATGATTCTCGGTCCGCAGACCATGTACATGAACCTGCGCGTATTAGAGATGATGTGGACACAGGTGCGCCAGCTGAGCAATCAGCAGGCAATGATGGATGCAGCGAACGTCGTAGTGGAGCGCGTGCAGGACTTCGGTATGCGCTTCATCGACGTGGAAACGAGCATGAACAACACAATGGAGAAGATGACGAAACTGAAGGTGTCGACAGCGGAAAGCGGCAGAAGCATCATCACCGCTGCAAAAAGTCTGCTGAAAGCCGGAGCCAAGGAGAACAAGAAGAAGAAGTCGCTCGACGAAATGGACAATACAGTGTTCATCGAAAGCAACGAATAAAAAAAGTCCTCGAAAGTTGCAAACCAACTTTCGAGGACTTTTTTTATAATTAAGAGTTGAGAATTTAGAATTTAGAGCGCGTCAATCACGCTGCAGATATCACCGAAAATGCGTGACAACTCGCCGAGTCCGTTGATGTGGTGGTGAATGCCTTCAGCCTTGTACCACTCGATGAGCGGAGCTGTCTGGTTGTGATAAACGTCGAGACGTTTCTTGATTGTCTCTGCGTTGTCGTCAGAGCGACCGCTCTCCTGACCGCGCTTCACGAGACGAGTCATCAGCTCGTCCTCCGGCACGTCAAGCTCAATCATGGCAGCCACCTTGTGTCCGCGCTCTGCGAGCATCTTCTTCAGAGCCTCAGCCTGCGGGATAGTACGTGGGAAGCCGTCGAAGATTACGCCCTTGTGCTCCTTGCCGAAGCTATCATACACACTTGCGAGGATGTTGATCATCAACTCGTCGGGGATGAGCTGTCCGTTGTCAATGAAGCCCTTGGCAGTCTTGCCAAGTTCTGTTCCGTTCTTAATCTCGCTACGGAGAACGTCGCCTGTAGAGATATGGTTGAAGCCATACTTCTCAATCATCAGGTCGCTCTGGGTGCCCTTGCCTGAACCAGGAGCACCGAAAATTACGATGTTTTTCATCTGAATTCTTTATTATATAATGTTATTTGTTGACTTATTTTTAGAAATTCAAAATTCACAACTCCTACTCCACCAATGTGTAGATGTCGCGCAGGTTGCGTGCCTGCTGGTCGTAGTCGAGTCCGTAGCCGAGGATGAAGTCGTTAGGTATCTCAATGGCTACATACTCTATATCGAGCGGCACCTTCAAGCACTCCGGTTTCAGCAGCAGTGTGCAAATATGCACCGACTCCGGCTCCTTCTCCTTGAGTTGCTCGAGAAGAGTCTGCATAGTGAGTCCCGACTCGATGATGTCCTCAACGATGATTACCGTTCTGCCCTTTATCTCCTCGCTCAAACCGATGAGCTGCTTCACATTGCCTGTAGACGCAGTGCCCTCGTACGACGACATCTTGACGAACGAAATCTCGCACGGCACGTTGATCATACGCATGAGGTCGGCAGCGAACACGAACGATCCGTTAAGCATGGCGAGCAGCAATGGGTTCTTGCCTGCCATGTCCTTGTTGATACGATCGGCTACGACCTTTACTTTTTGAAGAATCTCAGCTTCGGGGATTGACACCTTGAAGGTCTTGTCCTTTATTTTTATCACGCTCATAGGGTACAATATTTATAATTAGGTGCAAAGTTACTGAAAGTCTTGCACATAAAAAAACTGCTTGCAGATTTTTTTTGTCGAGACGCATCGTAACTTATCAAAAGTTACTGAAAGTCTTGCACATAAAAAAACTGCTTGCAGATTTTTTTTTGTCGAGACGCATCGTAACTTATCAAAAGTTACTGAAAGTCTTGCACATAAAAAAACTGCTTGCATATTTTTTTTGTCTTCGGTTTACAGTACCTTTAAATAAGTTACGCTGCACCTCAACAATAAAAATATGCGAGCATATTTTGTATTGTCTTCGGTTTGCAGTAACTTTGCACGCATGAAACAAAATCAAGCATCTTTGAGCAGCAAGCAGTATGCTGTGCCGTTCATCCTCATCACCTCACTCTTCTTCATGTGGGGTTTCGCACGCGCTATTCTCGATGTGCTCAACAAGCATTTCCAGAATGCGCTCGACATCAGTATCACACAGTCGGCTCTCATACAGGTGACCACCTATCTGGGTTACTTCCTCATGGCTATCCCCGCCGGACTGTTCATTAACCGCCAGGGCTACCGCCGTGGCGTGGTAAGCGGACTCCTCCTGTTCGGATTGGGCTCATTGGCATTCATCCCCTGCTCGATGTTGGGCACGTTCTACGCCTATCTTGTGGCACTGTTCATCATCGGTTGCGGACTGGTATTCCTTGAGACATCTGCCAACCCATATGTTACAGAGCTTGGCCCCAAGGAGACAGCCACATCACGACTCAACTTCTCGCAGTCGTTCAACGGCGTAGGCTCCATGTTCGCCACACTCGTTGTGGGCAGCTTCCTCTTTCAGGGTGCCGACGGCAGCGCAGGCGGCGATGCCGTGATACCTTACACCATCATGGGCGCGTTCGTGCTGCTCATAGCCGTTGTCTTCGCACGCGTACAACTGCCTGAGATAGTGCACGAGAACGACAGCGACACCAAGCAGGGCGCGCACAACCTGAAGATGCTCTTCCGCAACCGTTGGTTCGTGTTCGGACTGCTCGCACTGCTTGCCTACGAGGTGGCAGAGATATCCATCAACTCCTACTTCATCAACTTCGTGACGGGTCAGAACTGGATGAAAGCCTCTACCGGCTCCACTATCCTCACCATCGGCTTGGGCGTATTCATGCTGGCACGCTTCATCGGCGCGGCTGTGATGAGCAACATCGCTGCCGAGAAGTATCTCGCCGTGTGTGCCCTCGGCACCGTGGTGTGCATAACCATTCTGCTGCTCAACCTCGGTCGCGACATATCGGTGCTGGCACTCATCGCCAACTACTTCTTCGAGGCTATCATGTTCCCCACAATCTTTGCCATGACGCTGCGCGGACTCGGCGGACTCACCAAGAGTGCTTCGTCGATACTGATGATGACACCGGTAGGCGGTTGTGGATTTCTCTTGATGGGCATCATCGCCGACTCTACCGACAACTTCACGCTGCCGTTCTTCATACCGCTCGCAGGCTTCGCATTCGTGCTCGTGTATGCGCTGCGATATATAGCAAAGAAATAACAAAAACGGAGGCCAAGCGGTCTCCGTTTTTGTTTTCTATCATCTATCACAAACAAAGAATATCTGCAAAAAATGCCGTAATTTACGATATTTCACGTAACTTTTGATAAGTTACGATGCGTCTCGACAAAAAAACCTGCAAGCAGTTTTTTTATGTGCAAGACTTTCAGTAACTTTGCAAGTTGTCAATCGATTGATTGATTGATAGTTGTCCTTTTATTCATCAATAAAGCATAAATACAGACAATGGCAGAATCTAATTTCGTAGACTATGTAAAGATATATTGTCGCTCGGGCAAGGGCGGCAGAGGCTCCATGCACCTCCGACACGTGAAGTACAACCCGAACGGCGGACCCGACGGTGGCGACGGCGGTCACGGCGGTAGCATCTACCTGCGTGGCAACCACAACTACTGGACACTGCTCCACCTGAAGTTTCAGCGCCACGTCTTCGCTGAGCACGGCGGCAACGGCGGTCGCGACAAATGTCACGGCAAAGACGGCAAGGACATATACATCGACGTGCCCTGCGGTACGGTGGTGTACAATGCCGAGACGGGTAAGTACGTGTGCGACGTGATGCACGACGGACAGGAGGTGCTGCTGCTCAAGGGCGGCAGAGGCGGACTCGGCAACTTCCAGTTCCGTTCGGCTACCAACCAGTGTCCGCGCTACGCACAGCCGGGCGAACCGATGGAGGAGATGACAATCATTCTCGAGCTGAAGCTGCTCGCCGACGTAGGTCTGGTGGGTCTGCCCAACGCAGGCAAGTCGACATTGCTCTCAGCCGTGTCGAGCGCACGCCCGAAGATTGCCAACTACCCGTTCACCACGCTCGAACCATCGCTCGGCATCGTCGACTACCGCGATCACAAGTCGTTCGTCATGGCAGACATCCCGGGCATCATCGAGGGAGCGAGCGAAGGCAAGGGACTCGGTCTGCGCTTCCTGCGCCACATCGAGCGCAACTCGCTGCTGCTCTTCATGGTGCCGGGCGACACCGACGACATCAAACGCGAGTACGAACTGCTAAAGAACGAGCTTGAGAAGTTCAACCCGGAGATGCTCGACAAGCACCGCGTACTCGCCGTGACGAAGTGCGACTTGCTCGACGAGGAGCTCATGGACATGCTGCGCGAGACGCTGCCCGACGACCTACCCGTGGTGTTCATCTCTTCTGTAAGCGGTTTAGGCTTACAGGAGCTGAAGGACACCCTGTGGAAGGAGCTCAACTCGGAGAGCAACAAGCTGCAGACCATCACCGCCGAGGACACCCTCGTACACCGCGACAAGGATATGACACGCTTCATGGCTGAGCTGGAAGCAGAGGGCGAGGACGAGATTATCTACATCGACGACGACGACATCGAGGACGTTGACGACGTGGAGGACCTCGACGACTTTGAATACGAAGAGGAGGCAGACAATGAGTAACTCTGCGCTGCGCCCTACATATTATAATATAGCCGATGGCGTGTGTGCATTCTCTACCACACGCCACGGCGGAACCAGCGAGGGCAACCACGCCTCGCTGAACATCAACCCCTACTGTGGCGACAAGCCCGAGCACGTGGCTGCAAACCGCACGCTGCTGGCAGCCGAACTCGGCATCAGCACCGACCGCCTCATACTGCCCCACCAGACGCACGGCACCGAGACACGCATAATCGGCGAGGAGTTCTGCGCCCTGCCCGAACGCATACGCCAGATGCTGCTCGAAGGTGTCGACGCGCTGCTCACCAACGTGGAGGGCGTGTGCATCGGAGTGTCGACAGCCGACTGCATTCCAGTGCTGCTCTACGACGAGGAGCACCGCGCTACGGCAGCCATACACGCCGGATGGCGCGGCACACAGGCACGCATCGTGAGCAAGACGATTGCTGACATGGGCGTGGCTTACAAGACCGACGCGAAGAAGCTGAAGGCGGTTATCGGTCCGGGCATTTCGCAGAAGAACTTCGAGGTGGGCGACGAGGTGTACGCCGCCTTTGAAGCTGCAGGCTTCGATATGACAACACTCGCAAAGCAGGAGATAAAGCGCAACGCAGATGCCACCGACCCCTCCAAATTGTTTGAGAAGAAGTGGCACATCGACCTTATACTCGCTAACCGACAGCTGCTCGAATTCGCAGGTGTGGCTCCAGAGAACATCAACGAAAGCAACATCTGCACGTACGACAACGTAGACAACTACTTCTCGGCACGCCGCCTTGGCACCGAGTCGGGACGCATCTACACGGGCATCATACTATAGACCAAAATAACTATAATGCGAATAAAGAACCTACTATTAGCCATAGCCACACTCACACTCGTGTCGGCAACCCCCGTCAAACATCAGTTCACCGCTGCCGAACAGCAGCAGATAAGCATATCCACACCCGGACTCTTCAGCCGTTCTAACGCCTTCAACATCGACCTCGATGCACTGAAGCCGAACGAATACTCCTTCCCACTGCCCGTGGGCAAGGCGACACTGCGCAAGAACAACGTAGTGGAGATAACCACCAAGGACGGCGATGCCGTGAAGGCAATGTTCGAAGGCACAGTGCGCCTCTCGCGCAAACATCCCGACACCGGTTACGTCATCGTGATACGCCACCGCAACGGACTCGAAACCGTCTACGCCAACAACGCCGAGAACGTGGTAGAGGTGGGACAACACGTGCGCGCCGGACAGACCATAGCCATCGTCGGACAACGCGGTGGCAAGTTCTACTGCGACTTCTCTATCATGATCGACGGCAAACGCATCAACCCCACCGCCGTTGTGGGCATCGGCAGTCACCGACTCCACCGCCACATACTGCTCTGCGAGAAGCAGTACAACTACATAAACGTGTCGACCATTGGCGAGAAGGTAGACTTCGACGACAGCAAGAACTTCACCACCGAGGACGTCTTCACCAAACAATCGACCTACAAGTGGAACCTCGAAGAGATGAAGAAGGGCACATGGGCATACCCGCTGCCTGGCGCAAAGGTAATAAGCCCATACGGAGGCAGACGCCGACACAGCGGAGTAGACCTAAAGACGAAGCCGAAGGACGAAATCGTGGCTGCCTTCGACGGCGTAGTGACACGCTCTGCAACCCACTACGGCTACGGCCTGTGCATCGTCATCAAGCACGCCAACGGACTCGAAACGCTCTACTCCCACCAACATAAGAACCTCGTGAAGGTGGGCGACAAGGTGAAAGCCGGACAGGTTATCGGTCTGACCGGACGCACCGGACGCGCTACAACCGAACACCTACACTTTGAAACAATATTCAAAGGACGCCGCTTCAACCCCAACCTCATCTTCGAGCACAACTCGCGCGGACTGCAGAAGGCTACACTCATACTCACCAAGAACGGCGGTATAACGCAGAAGCGCAACTAAAAAAGCAGGCAGACAAAACCATCAGCACATCTGCCAAAAACAACCCTCAAATTGCCACGGCGTGGCAACATTGTTTGCTTAGCATGTACAACAATGTTGCCGCAGCAGGCAAACAACCTTGCCACGCTGCGGTAATTTGAGGGATGTAAAACTGCTGTAAAACGAAAATCTCGAATACCCCATTTTTAGTTATAGAATGTTAAAACGAGAAGTTTTTTCATCAAACATTTGGTGGTTACAAAAAAATGCTATACCTTTGCACTCGCTTTCAAGAACAAAGCAATTGTGAAGCAAGGGCGTTTAGCTCAGCTGGTTTAGAGCATCTGCCTTACAAGCAGAGGGTCGGCGGTTCGAATCCGTCAACGCCCACACAAAGCGAACAAGTTATACAACTTGTTCGCTTTTTTTGTTTACCTACTACGCATTAACACCACAAATCACATTATTTCACAAAAAAACTACACACAAATAAAAACTTATTTGTAATTTTGCACCCGTAATTACACATATTATATATAATAGCAATTATGAAACTTGATTTGCTGACAGCCATCTCGCCGATTGACGGCCGTTATCGTGGCAAGACAGAACGCCTTGCCGACTACTTCTCTGAGTATGCACTGATACGCTACCGCGTACGTGTGGAAATCGAATACTTCATCACGCTCTGCGAGTTGCCATTGCCGCAGCTTGCTTCGTTCGACCATCAGCTCTTCGAGCGTTTGCGCGACATCTACCGCAACTTTGGCGAAGAAGAAGCCCAGCGCGTGAAGGACATCGAGAAAGTGACTAACCACGACGTGAAGGCTGTAGAGTACTTCATAAAGGAGGAGTTCGACCGTATCGGCGGACTCGACGCTTACAAGGAGTTTATCCACTTCGGACTCACCTCACAGGATATCAACAACACATCAGTACCCCTCTCTATAAAGGAGGCGTTGGAGCAGTTCTACTATCCGCTCTGCGAGGAGCTCATCGCACAGCTCCGCCAGTATGCAGAGGAGTGGGCAGCAGTGCCAATGCTCGCAAAGACACACGGACAGCCAGCATCGCCCACACGCTTGGGCAAGGAGGTGATGGTGTTCGTATATCGCCTGGAGGAGCAGCTGCGCCAGCTGAAGGAGTGCCGCCTCACCGCTAAGTTCGGTGGAGCCACCGGCAACTACAACGCCCACCACGTAGCCTACCCCGAGTACGACTGGAAGGCGTTCGGCAACCGCTTCGTGAGCGAGAAGCTCGGTCTGGAGCGCGAGCAGTTCACCACACAGATCTCCAACTACGACTGCCTCGGCTCGGTGTTCGACGCAATGCGCCGCATCAACACAATCATCATCGACCTCGACCGCGATTTCTGGATGTACATCTCAATGGAGTACTTCAAGCAGAAGATCAAGGCAGGCGAAGTAGGCTCATCGGCAATGCCACACAAGGTGAACCCAATCGACTTCGAGAACTCGGAAGGCAACCTCGGCATGGCAAACGCCGTGCTGCAGTTCCTCGCACAGAAGCTCCCCGTGAGCCGTCTGCAGCGCGACCTCACCGACTCTACCGTGCTGCGCAACGTGGGCGTACCGTTCGGCCACGGCGTAATCGCAATAGAGAGCACACTCAAGGGTCTGCGCAAGCTCATCCTCAACGAGGAGAAGCTGCAGGAAGACCTCAACAACACATGGGCTGTAGTGGCAGAAGCCATCCAGACCATCCTCCGTCGTGAGGCATACCCGCATCCGTACGAGGCACTGAAAGCACTCACACGCACCAACAAGCACATGACCGAGGAGACCATCCACGAGTTCATACAGACACTCAACGTGAGCGACGCTGTGAAGGCGGAATTGATGGCTATCACACCAATGAACTACACAGGCATTTAAACCAACCCCCGATATAATTCGACAATAGCCGTGAGGCTATATACATAAACAATAAAACCAACAAGTAACTATGGATTCAGAAAACGTAAAGAATCAGGAACAGAACACAGCGGATCAGACTACTGGCAATAGCGAGAGCTACGGCCGTGCCGCAGGAAACTATCAGAAAGAGTATCGCAGCGTGACGGGACGTCGCCCGCGTATTCACACACAGCACTCGGCTTCAGCCTCATCACAGAGCGAAGACGGCGGCTTCCGTCCGGAAGGCTTCGGCGCAGGTCTCGGCTCACAACAGCAGGGCGGCTATCAGCCACGTCAGCAGGGCGGTTACAACCGCGGCGGCTATCAGCAGCGTCCTCAGGGCGGCTATCGTCCACGCTACAACCAGGACGGCGAACAGCAGCAGAACGGATACCAGCCGCGTCAGCAGGGCTATCGCCCACGCTACAACCAGGACGGCGAACAGCAGCAGGGCGGATACCAGCCACGTCAGCAGGGCTATCGCCCACGCTACAACCAGGACGGCGAACAGCAGCAGGGCGGATACCAGCCACGTCAGCAAGGCGGCTATCAGCAGCGCGGTGGCTATGGTCAGCGTCAGCAGGGCGGATATCAGCAGCGCGGCGGCTACGGTCAGCAGGGCGGCTATCAGCAGCGTGGTGGCTACGGTCAGCAGGGCGGCTATCAGCAGCGCGGCGGTTACAACCGCGGTGGCTACGGACAGCAGGGCGGCTACCAGCAGGGTGGCTACCAGCAGCGTCAGCGCACACCTGGCTACGACCCCAACGCTAAGTACAGCATGAAAAAGCGCATTGAATACAAGGAGGAGAACTACGATCCGAACGAACCGCTTCGTCTGAACAAGTTCCTCGCCAACGCAGGTATCTGCTCGCGCCGTGAGGCAGACGAGTTCATCCAGGCAGGCGTGGTTAGTGTGAACGGAGAGGTAGTGACCGAGCTCGGCACCAAGATCAAGCGCACAGACGAGATAAAATTCCACGACCAGCCCGTAACACTCGAGAAGAAGGTGTACGTGCTGCTCAACAAACCAAAGGACTGCGTGACAACAAGCGACGACCCACAGCAGCGTAAGACCGTGATGGACCTCGTGAAGAACGTGTGCCCGGAGCGCATCTACCCCGTAGGCAGACTCGACCGCAACACAACCGGCGTGCTCCTGCTCACCAACGACGGCGACCTCGCTTCTAAGCTCACACACCCGAAGTTCCTGAAGAAGAAGGTGTACCACGTATTCCTCGACAAGAACGTAACAGCTCACGACATGCAGCAGATTGCTGAGGGCATCGAGCTGGAGGACGGCGAGATACATGCAGACGCTATCGAGTACGCAAGCGACACAGACAAGAGCCAGGTAGGCATCGAGATTCACAGCGGCAAGAACCGCATCGTGCGTCGTATCTTCGAACACCTCGGCTACCGCGTCGTTAAGCTCGACCGCGTACAGTTCGCAGGACTCACCAAGAAGAACCTCCGCCGCGGCGACTGGCGCTTCCTCACAGAGAAGGAAGTGGAGATGCTGCGCATGGGAGCATTCGAGTAAAACATAAACAGGTTGAAGTGGTGAGGTGTTGAGATGTTGACATCGCACCATTTCAACTTTCCAATTTAAACAATATAATGGAAAGAACAAAAGTTATTGACGCTCTCCGTAGCACCGCCTTCGGAAGCCAAATCAACGTAAAGGGTTGGGTGCGCACTCACCGCAGTTCGAAGGCTGTAGACTTCATCGCGCTCAACGACGGTTCTACTATCAAGAACATACAGATCGTGGTAGACCCCACCAAGTTCGACGCCGAGATGCTGAAGCAGATCACCACCGGTGCCTGCATCAGTGCCGTAGGTACGCTCGTAGAGAGCCAGGGTGCAGGTCAGACATCTGAGATACAGTGCGAGAGCCTCGAAGTGTACGGACTCTGCGGTAGCGACTACCCGATGCAGAAGAAAGGCCAGTCGTTCGAGTACATGCGCCAGTACGCCCACCTGCGTCTGCGCACCAACACATTCGGTGCCGTGATGCGCATACGCCACAACATGGCTATGGCTATCCACACCTACTTCCACGAGCACGGATACTTCTACTTCAACACTCCGCTCATCACCGCAAGCGACTGCGAGGGTGCCGGTCAGATGTTCCAGGTTACGACCAAGAACCTCTACAACCTGAAGAAGACCGAGGACGGCAAAATCGACTACTCTGACGACTTCTTCGGCAAGCAGACATCGCTCACCGTGTCAGGACAGCTCGAGGGCGAGCTCGGAGCAACAGCACTCGGAGCCATCTACACCTTCGGTCCGACATTCCGCGCAGAGAACTCTAACACTCCGCGCCACCTGGCTGAGTTCTGGATGGTAGAACCGGAAGTGGCATTCCTCGACCTCGCCGGACTGATGGACCTCGAGGAGGACTTCATCAAGTACTGCATCCGTTGGGCACTCACCAACTGCAAGGACGACATCGAGTTCCTCAACAAGATGATCGACAAGAGTCTCATCGCACGTCTTGAGGGCGTACTCAACTCCGAGTTCGTTCGTCTGCCTTACACCGAGGGTATCCGCATCCTGCAGGAGGCTATACAGAACGGCAAGAAGTTCGAGTTCCCATGCGAGTGGGGCGACGACCTCGCTTCGGAGCACGAGCGCTACCTCGTGGAGGAGCACTTCAAGAAGCCGGTAATTATGACCAACTATCCGAAGGCTATCAAGGCGTTCTACATGAAGATAGACGCAGAGGAGAGCGGCTTCGGCGGCAAGAGCGGCGAGACCGTTCAGGGCACCGACGTACTCTTCCCGCAGATTGGCGAGATCATCGGTGGCTCGGTTCGTGAGGAAAGCTACGACAAGCTTATGAACGAGATTGAGGAGCGCAACATCCCGATGAAGGATATGACATGGTACCTCGACACACGCAAGTACGGCTCATGTCCGCACGCAGGCTTCGGCCTCGGCTTCGAGCGTCTCATCCTCTTCGTAACGGGTATGCAGAACATCCGCGACGTCATCCCGTTCCCACGCACTCCGAAGAGCGCAGAGTTCTAAACGACTTTATTAAAGACACACTATAATAATGTGGGTGCAGCAGGCAAACACCTGTTGCACCTTTTTTTCATTTTGTCTGTAGCGATTAAGCATTTACCGATTTTTATGCTTATCTTTGCAGAAAATACACAAATCAGTTTATGACCGATCTTGCAAGCTATTTCCCCATAACCGACCCCACCCTGATATTCTTTGTGGTGATGCTCATCATTCTGTTTGCCCCAATCATCATGGGCAAGCTGCGCATCCCGCATATCATTGGCATGGTGCTCGCCGGAGTAGCCATCGGCAAGTACGGCTTCAACATCCTTGCGCGCGACGACTCGTTTGAACTCTTTGGCAAGGTAGGACTCTACTACATCATGTTCCTCGCCTCACTCGAGATGGATATGGAGGGCGTAAAGCGCAACAAAGGGCGGTTCTTAGGTTTCGGCGTACTCACGTTCGCCTTTCCGCTCATCCTCACCTACTTAGCCAGCACCAAGCTGCTCGGCTACCCGGTGTTCGCCTCGCTACTGTTAGGATGCCTTATGGCATCGAACACGCTCATCGCCTACCCCATCGTCGGCCGCTACGGTCTGCAACGCAAGCCAAGCGTCACACTATCGGTAGGCTCCTCAATGATTTCGCTACTCATGGCACTCGTGACGCTCACCGCCATTGTCGCCTCTTATGGAGGCGAGACGAGCGTGTGGTTCTGGCTGCTGTTCGTGGGCAAGTTCGTGGGCTACTGCGTCGCGATGTTCCTGCTCATTCCGCGCTTCACGCGCTGGTTTCTGCGCCGTTACAGCGACGCCGTCATGCAGTTCATCTTCGTGATGTCGATGCTCTTCATGAGTGCGGCGGCGAGCGAAGTCGTAGGTCTTGAAGGCATCATCGGCGCCTTCGTAGCCGGCATCATCCTCAACCGCTACATACCCCACGTGTCGCCGCTTATGAACCGCATCGAGTTCATCGGCAACGCGCTCTTCATACCCTACTTCCTCATCGGCGTGGGCATGCTCATCAACGTGCGACTGCTCTTCGAGGGCAGCACCATCATCATAGCGATGCTCGTCATTGCGGGCTTCGGAACGCTCGGCAAGGCGATAGCCGCATACACCGCAGCCTCCATGTTCCGACTGCCGAAGTCATCGGGCAACATGATGTTCGGACTCACTTCGGCACACGCCGCCGGCGCCATCGCCATGCTTATGATCGGTATGCGCGTGGAGCTGGAGCCGGGCAAGCCGCTCGTCACCGACGACATGCTGAACAGCGTGGTGCTCATGATTCTCGTTACGTGCATCATCTCGACGATGATGACAGAGCGTGCGGCGCAACAGATCACGCTGCGCGACCGCGAGATGCCGAGCGACGACAAGCCTGCCACGGCTGAGGAGAAGATTCTCATACCGCTGAAATACCCCGAGTATGCGCAGCGCCTCGTTAACCTCGCGATGCTCATGCGCAACCCGAAGAACACGACGCAGCTCGTGGGTCTGAACGTGGTGTACGACGACGACGACATGCAGCACAACATGGAGAAAGGCAGCCAGCTGCTGGAGCGCATGGCGCAGTACAGCGCGTCGGCAGATATGACGATGCAGACGCAGGTGCGCGTTGCGGCGAACATCGCCAACGGCATACGCCACGCCTTCAAGGAGTTCCGCGCCACGGACATCATCATCGGCATGCACATGCACCCTGAGGTGTCGCAGAAGTTCTGGGGAGCGTTCCACCAGAGTCTCTTCAACGGCCTCAACTCTCAGATAATAATGGCTCGTCTCAACCAGCCGTTGCCCACGATACGCCGTATAAAGGTGGTTGTGCCGTCGCGTGCGCAGTTCGAGCCGGGCTTCTACCGCTGGCTGGAGCGTCTCTCGCGCCTGGCATGCAACATGGAGTGCCACACGGAGTTTCACGGACGCGGCGACACGCTGCCGCTCATAGCCGACTACATACGCCACTACCACCCCACCATGCGCTGCTCGTTCACCGAGATGACCCACTGGAACGAGATGCCGCACATCGCCGAGAGCATACAGAAGGACCATCTCTTCGTGGTGGTGACGGCACGAAAGGGTACCGTGTCGTTCAAGAATGCGCTGGAGCATCTGCCCGAAGAGATAAAGCAACACTTCTCCGGCTCGAACATCATGATCATCTTCCCCGACCAGCATGGCGACGCAATGGACGAAATGACCTTCGCTCAGCCGCAGCATACCGAAGACCAGAGTGCATACGAGGCAATCGGAAAGTGGATTAAGAAGAAGTTTTGAATTTTGAGTTGAAAGACTAATCTCAACACCTCACCATAACAACATCTCAACACCATATGATCGACATAAAAGGAATAACCAAGAGCTTCGGCTCGCTGCAAGTGCTCAAGGGCATCGACTTGCATATAGACAAAGGAGAAGTAGTGAGCATTGTAGGCCCGAGCGGTGCCGGCAAGACTACACTGCTGCAGATAATGGGCACGCTCGACAAGCCTGACAACGGCGAGATAAGCGTTGACGGCGTAGACGTGATGAGTCTCTCGTCGAACAAGCTGAGCGACTTCCGCAATCAGCACATCGGCTTCGTGTTCCAGTTCCACCAGCTCCTGCCCGAGTTCACGGCACTCGAGAACATCATGATACCCGCATACATCGGAGGCAAAGGCACATCCGAGGCGAAGAAACGCGCTCTCGAACTGCTCGACTTCATGGGACTCGCCGACCGCGCCAATCACAAGCCCAACGAACTCTCGGGCGGCGAGAAACAGCGTGTGGCTGTGGCGCGCGCCCTGGTGAACAACCCAGCTGTGGTGCTCGCCGACGAGCCGTCGGGCTCGCTCGACTCGAAGAACAAGGCAGAGCTGCACCAGCTCTTCTTCGACCTACGCGACAAGTTCGGACAGACTTTCGTCATCGTCACCCACGACGAGCACCTCGCTTCTATCACCGACCGCACAATACACATCGAGGACGGACTGATAAAGCTGTAGCATTAGTGAACACCATTTACAAGGGTACGGCAGGAATGCACATTCCCTCCTACAAATAAACAAACGAACAACAAAACAATATGATAAAACTCGGCGACTACAATAAAATGACTGTCGTGAAGGAGGTTGACTTCGGTATCTACCTCGACGGCGGCGACGAAGGAGAGATACTCATGCCTAAGCGCTATGTGCCCGAAGGCACGAAGCCCGGCGACGAGCTTAACGTGTTCGTCTACCTCGACCAGGACGAGCGCCCCGTAGCCACTACGGAGACGCCGCTGTGCAAGGTGGGCGACTTCGCCTACCTCGAAGTATCGTGGGTGAACGAGTACGGCGCATTCCTCAACTGGGGCTTGATGAAAGACCTCTTCTGCCCGTTCCGCGAGCAGAAGAAACGCATGCAGAAGGGCGAGAGCTACATCGTGCATGTACATATCGACGAAGAGAGCTACCGCATCGTGGCGTCGGCAAAGGTGGAGAAATACTTCGCAGAGCGCCACCCGTTCTACAACCACGGTCAGGAGGTAGACCTGCTGGTGTGGCAGAAGACGGAGATGGGCTTCAAGGTAATCATCGACAACTGCTACCCGGGACTGGTCTACGAGGATCAGGTGTTCCGCTATCTGCACACCGGCGACCACGTGAAGGGCTACATCGGGACCGTGCGTCCCGACGGAAAGATTGACGTAACACTGCAGCCTACCGGACGACAGCAGACACTCGACTTCGCCGACACGCTGCTGCAGTACCTCAAGGAGCACGGCGGCAAGTGCGACCTGGGCGACAAGAGCGACGCTGAGGACATCAAGCGACGCTTTCAGGTGAGCAAGAAGGTGTTCAAGAAAGCCGTGGGCGACCTCTATCGCCAGCGCCTCATCAGCATCGCACCCAACGGACTGACGCTCAACTAACGGTCAGCCAGACTTAATGCCAGAGACAATGAAACCAAACTATCTACTAATCGTCAGAGAAGCATGCGCAAAACGCATCTCAACATTCGCCCATAGGACATGCGCTACGCTTCTCGCCGTACTCGTCGTGTCTGTTCTGAGCGTAGGGTGCGGCGGGAGAAGCGCGTCCGCCACAGACGACACCGACTCGGCACGCATCAATCGCCTGCGACAGATTGACGACTCGGTGATGACCTTCGCACCTTCCACACAACGAATCATCGACGAGGGCATACGCACAGCGCCCGACAGCATCACAGCCTACGAATACCGACTGCGCGAGGCACGCTTCTTCTCGCTCAGCGACAGTCCGGAGCGCTCCAAGAACTGCATCGACAACATTCTGCGCTTCGCCAGCGAACAACGCAAGCAGAAACTTAGCCGAAAACAGACACTCCGACTCAACTCGCTCGTAGCCGGAGCGTACAACTGCCGCGCTGTCTACTACCACAACTTCCACCGCAACAAGGAACAGGCTATAGAACTATACCGGTCGGCTTACGACCTGCTCGCCAACAGCGACGCGAAGCACAATATGCCCAACGTGTGCGCCAATCTCGCCGACGCCTACATTCAGAACAACGAGATTCCGAAGGCGGCGCAGTGGTACCGCCGCGCGCTCTTCCTCGTCGACTCGCTCTCGCTGCCCGAGAAAGAGAACATTACGCTCTACATGGGACTGGCGCAGATATACCTCTCGCTGCACGACTTCGACACCGCACTACATTATTATAAGGCTACGGAGAACTACTTCCAGATGATGTCGCCGTCAATGCAGGCTTACTTCCTAAACAACTTCGGCAACTACTACTATTTTCTGAAGGACTATCCGCAGGCGCTCAAGATGTTCCTGCGCATGAAGCACACCATAGAGCGCCACGGCATGCAGAACAACTTCGACATGTACCAGTGCAAGGTGAACCTCGCCGACGTCTATCTGAACATGGACAGCATAAGTCGCGCCGAGCAGTGCCTCGACGAGGTTGAACCTTACTTCCGCAAGAGGCACGACCTCACGGCGCTCCACTACTGCAAGACAATACGCATCGGCATAGCCACCCGAACGGGCAACACCGCCGCGGCTCAGCGCATAATAGACTCCAACGACGAGACGGAAAACCACCCCGTGCAATACTCGCTCGCCAACCTGCGCAACATCTATCTGCAACGCTACTACGAAAAGGTGGGCGACTACCGACGGGCTTACACGCTGATGAACGAAATCAGCGAATACAACGACTCGCTCGAACATAACCACTCGAACATGCGTTCTGCCGAAATCATGGCGCGATTCACAAGCGACACGCTAAAGCTGCACCACGACCTCACTATAGAGCACAAGAACGCCACAATCGAGAAGACACAGAAGCAGTTGCTGCTCAGCATTGCCATCGTTTTGCTGCTCATGCTGCTCTTCGCGCTATGGATAATGCAGAGCAAACGCAAGCAGATGAAGGCGCAGATGGACATCATGAACCTGCGTCTGAACATCGTGCGCAACCGCATCTCGCCGCACTTCGTGTTCAACGTGCTCAACAACAAGATTGTTAACGCCGGACGCGTGGACGACACCGAGCTGCTCGACCTCACACGCCTCATCAGAACCAACCTCGACATGTCGCGACAACCCGCCGTGAAGCTCGCCGAGGATCTCGACTTCGTGGAGAAGTACATACGCGTTGAGCGCTTCATGCTGGGCGACGACTTCGCTTGGCACATCAATGTGGCGGCAGACGTAGACCGCGAGAAGGTGCTTGTGCCGTCGATGTTCCTGCAGATTCTCACCGAGAACGCCATCATACACGGTCTGAAGGGATGGGACGGACACAAGGAGCTCACCATCGAAGTGCACCGCGAGCCGCACACTACTGTCATCAACGTGAGCGACAACGGACCCGGCTTCTCCACCTTCAACGGCACGTTCAAGAAGAAGACCGGACTGGGCATCATAGCGCAGACCGTAGCCATAAACAACGAGCATAACAAGAACAAGATACGCTTCGAGATAACGAACATAGAGCACGACGGAAACGTCTGCGGATGCCGTGCAACGGTGCGCGTGCCCGACGGAGTGAAGTTCCTGTAACAGTAAGCTGAATAGAAACGCAACTAAAAAAAGAAAGACTTATGATGAGATTTGTAATTGTCGACGACGACAAAGCGGCTGCCGACGCCCTCGCAAAGAAGCTCGCAGCGTATGACGAGACCGAGTTGTGCGGCATAGCCATGAACGGACTCGACGGTCTGCGCATGATAAACGAGACACGACCCGACGTGCTGTTCCTCGACATCGAGCTGCCCGACATCTCGGGCATAGAGTTTCTGGAGCACGTCAACTGCCTGCCACAATACAAATGCCGCACGGTGATGTACACCGCGCACGACCGCTTCATGCTCTCGGCGTTCCGCAACAAGGCGTTCGACTACCTGATGAAGCCTATCGACGACACCGAGCTGCGCAACATCGTGCGACGCGTCTGCATAGAGATGGCTGGCGCGCCCAACTCCGTCTACAACTACACCGAGACGAGAGGCGAAGCCGAACTGGAGGAAGCCGCTGACGAAGCCTTCGACGACGAAACTACCATCGGCGACCCTGCCAACGGCATCGCCTGCCGCAACGACGGCAAGTTCATCGTCTACACCAACTCCGTCGACTTCCGTCTTGTGGACATCCGAGAGATTGGTGTGCTTACCTACAACCACGATTTGCGCGTGTGGGAGCTGACACTTGCCCACCAGAAGACGCCGATACGCCTGAAGCGCAACGTGAACAGCGACATGCTGCTCGCGCTGAACAGCCAGCTGGTGCGCGTGAGCCAGAAACACATCATCAACATCGGCTATCTCATGGAGGTGACGAACAACACCTGCCGCTTCTATCCGCCGTTCGACAAGGTGGAGGACGTGAAGGTAGGACGACTGTTCCGCAAGAAACTCATCGACCAGTTCTGCAACCTTTAAATAATATACTTTATATATATAAACAACAAAAGGCAGAAATACGCAATGTATTTCTGCCTTTGTTTTTTTTGTTGTCTGACGGGTGATTACTCAGCTGAAGGAGCAACAACGCGACGCTCAGCGATACGTGCCTTCTTACCAGTAAGGTTGCGGAGGTAGTAGAGCTTAGCGCGACGTACCTTACCGTGCTTGTTCACCTCGATGCTGTCGATGTTCGGCGACTCGATAGGGAAGATACGCTCTACACCTACTGTACCTGACATCTTACGAACGGTGAAACGCTTCTTGTCGCCATGGCCGGAAATCTTGATAACTACACCACGGTAGAGCTGGATACGCTCCTTAGAACCCTCGACGATTTTGTAAGCGACTGTGATAGTATCACCTGCCTTGAACTCAGGGAACTTCTTGCCGGTTGCAAATGCTTCTTCAGCAACTTTAATTAAATCCATTTTCTTTTGATAATTAAATTTGTTTATCGTTCTCGCGCAACATAATCGGGCTACTCATCTTCCCGTCATCGGTTACGCCGAAAAGCGAGTGCAAAGTTACGACTTTTTATCCGTTCAGCAAAATTTTATCAGAAATAATGAGTATCTTTGCACTACGTTTATATAAAGTTTAACATAACACCATCAAAATCAAAACTTGCATATAATGAACAGATTACACACAATAAGCATCTCGGCAGCAGCCGTTCTGGCGCTTGCCTTTGCTTCGTGCTCTACAGCTCAGTATCGTGTAGCGTCGGTGGAGCGCAGCCGCATTCTCATCGACTCGCGTTACGACAACAGCACCGACCCGGAAGTGGTAAGAACCAACAACGCCTTGCTCGAACGCAAGAAGCTGGTGGACGCAGAGATGAACCCCGTGCAGGGTCATGCTGCCGAAAATCTCTGGGTGAAGCGCCCCGAGAGTCCGCTCTCAAACCTTCTCGCCGACATACTCGTGTGGGGCGGCGCGAAGTTCAACGAGCAGCCCGACTTCGCCGTGTACAACATGGGCGGCATACGCGCTGCGCTGAGCAAGGGCACCGTGACGCGCGGCAACATTCTCGACGTGGCGCCGTTCGACAACAAGATTTGCTTCCTCACGCTCAGCGGTGCCGACGTGCTTGAGCTGTTCGGGCAGATAGCTATGCGCCACGGCGAGGGACTGAGCCATTCGCTGCGCCTCACGGCAACGGCTGACGGCAAACTCGTCTCTGCCACTATCAACGGAAAGCCGGTAGACCCCAACGCTAAGTATCGCGTGGCTACGCTCGACTATCTTGCGCAGGGCAACGACCACATGGAGGCGTTCCGCAAGAAGACCGACGTGGTGTCGCCTACGGGCGAGGAGAACAACGTGCGACACATCATTGAGCAGTATTTCAAGGCTGCCGACGCTAAGGGCGAGGCTGTGAGCTGCGCCGTGGAGGGACGCATGAAAATCGTTGAAAAGTAAAAGAGTAAAAGAGTAAAAGAGTAAAAATTAGGAAACATATAAAAGAACCTATGAAACGATACATATATATTATAGCCATTGCGCTTGCCACATCGCTCAGCGCGGCAGCACAAAAAACCATAGAGATTCTGCACACCAACGACACGCACAGCTGCATCATGCCGCTCAACCCCAACCTCGCCGACACGCTCGTGGCTGGCAGAGGCGGATTCATACGCCGCATGGAGATGATACGCCGGGAGCGTCAAGCTAACCCCGACGTGCTCGTCTTCGACTCGGGCGACTTCTCGCAAGGCTCGCCCTACTACACCCTGTTCAAGGGTGAGGTGGAGACCGAACTGATGTCGGCAATGAAGTACGACGCCGTGACGATAGGCAACCACGAGTTCGACTTCGGCTTGGAAAACATGGCTAAGATATTCCGCGCAGCTACCTTCCCCATCGTCTGCGCCAACTACGACTTCACGGGCACAGCCGTGGAAGGACTCACCAAACCGTACATCATACTGAAGCGCAACGGCGTGCGCATCGGCGTGTTCGGCGTGTCACCGAAGCTCGACGGACTCGTTGACGCCACAAAGTGCGTAGGCGTGAAGTATCTCGACCCCGTAGCCATAGCCGACAAGGTGGCTCACGAGCTGCGCCACGACAAGAAGTGCGACGTCGTGATATGCCTCTCCCACCTCGGATGGAGCATGGAGAACGACGTTGACGACGAGGAGATGCTCGCCAAGAACCACGACATAGACATCGTGCTCGGCGGACACTCGCACACCTACTTCACCGAACTGAGGTATGCGCCAAACGCCGACGGCAAACTCATACCCGACGACCAGAACGGCAAGCACGCCGTGTTCGTAGGCAAAATAAAACTCACGCTGGAGAGAAAATAAATGTTAAATGTAATACCCACTTGTAGGTATATCAAAGAAAAACACTACCTTTGCAACTACTACAAAAGTAGGTATCAACTGAAATAATAAACATTTAACAATAACAATTTAAATATTAAAGATTATGGCTTACGTAATTGGTGACGACTGCATCGCATGCGGTACATGTATTGGCGAGTGCCCGGTAGAGGCTATCTCAGAAGGCGAAAAGTATTCAATCAACCCTGACCTCTGCACAGAGTGTGGCACATGCGCAAGCGTTTGCCCGCAGGAGGCTATCAGCCTTGGCGAGTAAGGATTTGATTTTCGATAAATCAGACATAATGGTCGGTTAGCTCAACGCTAACCGACCATTTTCATTTTAACACTTCTGTTTCACCGAACAGCAACGGTTGAGAATAAAACATTACAATGCAATCTTTATTGTCACACGCACTTGTTTATATGTCAATTAATTAGTAACTTTGCGTTGTAATACATCAATAACAGAATATATTCAAGCGGAACAAAACAAATTCAAGCAAAAAGAATAAACAACTAATTATAAACAACTAAAAAACCAAGCATTATGATTAAACATCTACGCTTTTTCATGCTTAACCTGCTTGTGCTCGTTAGCGCAGCGGTTATGGCGCAGAACGAGGCAGTGTGGAAGTCGCTGACTTTCCCTGACGAGAACAAAAACAACAACAAATGTCAGGGCTACACAAAAACATGGACAGCCAAGATTGGCGACGCCACATGGAGCGTGAGCAACTTCAACAACAACAATTGGGGTTGGACTCACATCAGATGCGGTAGCAAAAAGAACGCTTCTGTAGCGTCTATCATTAATGACGCTGCCTTCACGAAGGCTGTTACCAAAGTGGTTGTAAAAATCAGCGAGGCAAAGCAACTGGACAAGGTGAACTCTATAAATCTTGTTGTTGCCAAAGACAAAACATGCAAGGACATCGTTGAGACTGTTGCAGGCATTGAGACTGTAGCAGGCAGTTTCGGAGAGGAAACAACATTCGCCGGCGACCTCACTTTCAACATTACTGCACCAGCAAAGAACCTCTTCTACAAGCTGGTCATTGACATGAAGGGCGGATCAAGCAATGGTTTCATTCATATTGACGGCATCGACTACTACGCCGGCACTTCCGATACAAGCACATCGCTCACCTTCGGTGCGGACGTTGACGGCAAGACATTCACCGTACGTCAGGGCGACAGCTTCGCAGACAAGACGGCTACCGTTACTCCGACTGACGCAAAAGGCTCAATCAGCTACGCAAGCGACAACGAGGAGGCTATCAGCGTGAACCCCACAACTGGTGCAGTATCATTCCTCGCTTTCGGAAAGGCTACCATCACAGCCACATTTAATGCAGGCGAGGGATACCTCGACTCAGAGGCTTCATACACCATCGACTACCGCCAGGCTGCCGACCCGACAAAGGTGCTCTTCGACTGCAACGAGGGAGCTTTCGACTGCTTCGGCAATGAAAACAAATACAAGGAGGGCGAGTTCGACTTCGTAGACCTCAACGGCGACAGCTACACATTCACCGTTCACAACGCTATGCTCAACAACTTCGGTGGCGGATTGCAGCTGAAGAGGGTTTATGACTCTGACGCTACACAGCAGGGCTACGTAGTTTCACCGACATTCAGCAAATTCCCTTACGGCTACCGCGTAACAGTGAAGTACAAAGACAGCAACGCTCCTAAACTCGAATGTGTGAACTATTCCGACAAGGTAGCTGTAATGGATGATGCAAACGGAACTATGTACATGGACGTACCGTTCGCCGACGGCGTGTTCAAGCTCTCAGGCTGCAGCAAGGTGGCTTACGTGCAGAGCATCGAGCTTACTCCGCTCGCTAAGAAGGAGACCACAACGATGTCGTTCCCGAAGGAGGAGTACAACCTCACCGACATCAACGCCATCCGCAACTTCAGTTCGCCGAAGGCTACCGTGAAGGGCGAGAACGGCGAGGCTATCGAGGGTCTCAAAATCGTCTACACCTCAGACAACGAGGACCTCGCAGATGTTGACGAGAACGGCGTGGTATGGCTCAGCGACAAAATCGCAGGCACAGCCACCATCACAGCCTACTTCTACGGCAACGAGAAGTATGCGGCTTGCCAGGCTTCTTACAAGATAAACGTAACGAAGAAGGAACCACAGCCTGTAACGATGACATTCCCGCAGGACGTTTACACCTGCTATACCAACGAGGCTCCGCTCTTCGACGGCTTCCAGCCGACCATTAAGGACGAGGCTGGCAACGAACTCAACCTCCACGTTACATACTCAAGCAGCAACGTAGACTTCTGCATGGTGACCGGTAGCGGCACGGTGCTGCTCTCGCAGAACCCGGGCGAAGTGACCATTACAGCCAAGTTCGCCGGCAACGACGACTATCTGCCGGCTCAGGCTTCGTACCTCATTAAGGTGATTAAGAAGGAGAAGAAGGACGCAGGCATCTCGTTCGAAGACACAATGATAATGATAGACCTTGCAAACCCGAACACAACTGTTAAGGACCTCGGCTTCCTGAACCCGAACAACCTCGCAGTGACATACTCTTCCAACAAGACTGACGTTGCAGAGGTTGACGCAGAGGGCAACGTGACGCTGAAGAAGGCTGGTCGCGTGAACATCGACGTTACATTCGCAGGCAACGACGAGTACAAGGCAGCTTCTGCTTCTTGCACACTCATCGTCAACGACTACCGCACCACACCAGAACTCTCGTTCGACCAGGAGGAGTACACAGCCAACATGCGTGAGGGTAACACCTTCAGCGGTGCTACACTATACAACGAATCAGAGGTTGCTCCACTCACATACACCAGCTCTAACGAAGAGGTGGCAGAGGTGGCAGCCAATGGCGTTGTAATACTTCGCAGCACGGGCGAGACAACAATCACCGTATGGTTCGCTGGCGACAAGAACTTCAAGGCAGCTTCGGCTTCTTACAAACTCAAGGTTGTCGACGAGGTGGTTAACGGCATCCAGAACATCACCATCGACAACATGCCTGAGGACGCAAAGGTTTACAACCTCAATGGTCAGCGCGTGAACACAAAGGCTCTCAAGAGCGGTGTCTACGTAGTGAACGGCAAGAAGGTAGTGCTGAAGTAAGTGTTGCTTTAGTTGTGCTAAAGTGCTACTTTATAGATACTAACTCGCTCTAAATTGGACTTTGATTGAAAATCAAGAAGTTGGGCGTTTGCC
>ERZ773165.235-NODE-235-length-48900-cov-4.486908_pt1 | contig 48900 bp, 48 predicted proteins | sample MGYA00581003_ERZ773165 | MGnify/ENA primary metagenome ERZ773165 (study PRJEB29015, sample SAMEA2737817) | human gut metagenome | biome: human gut; feature: human-associated habitat; material: faeces | place: China | collected 2012 ... | reverse complement strand
GGGAATGCACCGCAGCAACCGTATAACAACGGTTATGGGAATGCACCCCAACAATCATATAACAATGGTTACGGGAATGCACCGCAGCAACCGTATAACAACGGTTATGGGAATGCACCCCAACAATCATATAACAACGGTTATGGCAATGCACCACAACAGCCGTATAACAACAGCTACAGCAACGCACCCCAGCAACCGCATTATAATGCTTACAACAATGCCCCTCGGCAAAATTATGCTGGCGGACAGCAGCATTCTAATTCTTCTTATCGGGGAACTGCAACAACTGCTTCCCCACGTCCGCAGCGGCAGCAAGCTGCACCACCGCCGCAAAAGCCGCCAGTTTCTTCACAGCGAAGTACAAGCCAGCGAACTGCTTCAGCAGAGCCGGTTCGTCAGAAAGCTGCTCGTACCAGAAACCCGAAAAGTCGAATCGGTGGCGGCATTTTAGGGAAAGCCATTCGGGCGGTTTTATGGGTGATTATCATTGTGTTTGTGCTGTATTCCGCTGTTTCCTTGATTGGAATCTTGCGAATGCATCGGGAAACTGCAGAAAATCGTGCGAATATCTCGGATGTTATGGATGCTGCTTATGTCAGTAATGTGCTGTTGATTGGAACGGATTCCAGAGATCTTTCACAGGAACGAGGGCGTTCCGATTCCATGATTTTAGCGTCCATCAACAAGAAAACCAGAGAATTGACCCTGACTTCTTTTCTGAGAGATAGCTATGTTTATATTGATGATGAATATGGATATGGCAAGCTGAATGCAGCGTATTCTTATGGCGGAGCAGGGTTGCTGATGGATACCATCGAATCGAACTATGGCGTGCGAATTGATGATTATATTTTGATCTCCTTTGCAGCCTGTGCGAATGTCATTGATGCAGTCGGCGGGGTGAAGTTAGACCTCACTGATGAAGAAGCAGATGCCGTCAACGAAATTCTCATCAGTGAAGTGAATGAGCTGATGGGGGATGACCGGAACGATGATTTGTTAGATTGTGGCGGTAAACAGAAGTTAGACGGCAAGCAAGCACTCTCTTACAGCCGAATCCGTTATGTTGGCAATGCAGACTTTGAACGGGCAAGCAGACAGCGAACTGTGATGACACAGGTTCTGAAAAAGGCAGCAGTCAATCCGGTTGCCATGGCGAGAATTTTTGTGACAGCATTGCCGGAACTATCCACAAATTTATCTGTTGGAAAATCTTATGGTTATACGTTGCGTGCACCGTTTTTGTTGATCGGTTATCAGTTGAAAACGCAGCAGATTCCAGCAGATGACACCTTTTATGGGGATGATGTTGATGGAGAGTCGGTTTTAAGAGTAGATTGCGATGCGAATCGGCAAGTGCTAAAAGACACGATTTACCGAAAATCGTAAAACACATAAAAAAATAACAGCTGGTGTTTCTCCAGCTGTTATTTTTTTGAAAGTAAAAGGCACGTATCTATCATACAAAAGCGACCAAAAGTTTTTAGTCGCTTTGTAGTAAGAATTTTCATTGAGAATTTGTCGAATTCTTTGTGTGAATTCAATCTTCTTCTCTCAATTTTTCAGCCTTTTCTCTGTTAATTCTTGCTTTCTCATAGGCTTTTTTTGCCTTCCCATAATGCTCATCGCCGAGGTCGTTCTTTGCATACGCCCATTCACGATTGCCTTTTTCTTGATATGTATCTGCTGTTGATTCATATTTTTTAATTAATGTTTCCTTACTTTGTGACATATAAATGCACTCCTTTTTATTATTTAGAAAATCATACTTATGCTAAATTGATAGAATAAGTATGATTTTCTATTTTTACAATTTTGCTAAGGCATTCAAATTAAATGTCTTCTTCTTAATTCTTTTTCAGCCACATCTTTAAGGCGTTGATCAACTTCAGGATCGAATTGTTTCGCATCCCACCATTCTAAAAGTTTATCATCGGTTGCTTTTTCGCATATAACTGCAAATTTTTTAGGAGCTTCCGAAACTACGTAATTACCTACAGAATTAGCTACAGAATTTAGAGTATCAAAAAATCCCATTATATTTTCCTCCTTTCCATAGTATAGTTAAGAAATTTATGCTTTATACTACTATCAAAATGTACAAACTAAAAGTTAAATAATTAGGCATATCTTGACGTAAATTTTAGTATGAATTTCTTACTTCCTATATTCTATCACATTTTTTTGGCAATGTCAACACTTTTAGAAGATTTTTTTAACCCTTTTAGCGTTAAAATGTTGCATGAAAAAGCGACTAAAAATTCTCTTAGTCGCTCTACATAAATTTTTTTCAAAAACCAGCTGTTATTTTTTGTCTTCGTGTGTATAAAACGTGCAAGAATTGCTCATGCTTTTGATGAGGTGAAAAGAAATGAAACGAACCATCAAACTTTGGGAAATCGCATTGCTCATTGGCTGCCTGCTGACCTTGCTGTTTGGCAATCTCTTTCAGGCAGAAAAAACAGTTTCTGATTTACAGCAGCACGTTCTGCGGATGCATATCCTTGCAAATTCCGACAGCGATGCCGACCAGCAATTGAAGTATCAAGTACGAGATGCCCTGTTAGCCTCCTCTGAAACGCTGTTTGGCAGCAGCCAGTCAGAAAGTCGGGAAGCATTGGAAACCACTGCAAAAGCCCACCTGCATGAAATGGAAACGATTGCACAACAGGTCGTGCAGGAGCAGGGATATTCCTATCCAGTCAAAGCCGAGTTGGTGACGATGCCTTTTACAGAACGTACCTATGAAGATTTAACGATGCCGGCTGGTACATACGAAGCCATTCGCATTACCATTGGAGCAGCTGCCGGACAGAATTGGTGGTGTGTAATGTATCCGCCATTATGTATTCCAGTGGCAGAAGATGTTGCTGTGCAGGATGAGCAGGCAAAAGCCTATTTTTCCGATGCTGAACAAGATGTGCTCTATCATCCCGAACGCTATCGGATCAAATGGAAGCTGGCGGAGTGGTTCAAGAAGTGGACAACCTCCGAACAAACAGACCATACAACTTCTCACATTTCAGATCTGCGAACATTCTTTTGAGGTTGATTATTTTGGCATGCGGAAGGAGGCAACTGGAATACCATTCTTTCCGTAAACGCCGACATCACACCAGTTCCGCCAAGCGTACCGCATGGATGCTGGAATCCGCACATTTGGAGAAGTCAAGCGGACAAAGTTGTCCCGAAATTCTGCAACTGCCGGATAGTAAACGCCATCCGTTCCAGCCAGTTCAAATACGGCTGCTTCGCCATCCTTTGCAACAACAGGCTGGGAGAATTGCAGAATATATGCACCGCCAGATGCATATGCATTTTTACAGTACGGAGCTTCTGCATCCATCGCCGGAATTGCCCGATAAACCCGATACAGGGCTTGCAGTGCCAGACGATGTGCAACGGTTCGCTTGTCAGCTGGATGCATGTTGTTGTATTCGCCACAGTCCATTGTCACAGCTAACCCCGTGTTGCGGAGTGTCCGGAATACCTGCATTTGTGCTTCCCGCAGTTCAGCCCAGTTTGTACGGGCTTCTTCCCCTTCGTAGCTGAACATGGGCAGCTGAACAATCAGGAACGGCATGGTTTCGTCGCCCCAGTCTTTCCGCCAGCGGTTGATTAAGACAGTCAGCAGCTGTGCATAGCTGTTCGGACGGTTGTCATCGTTTTCTCCCTGATAATACCAGAATCCCCGTAGGGTGTACGGCATGACTCGGGAGAGCATCGTCTTATATAAGCCGCATGGACGCAACGGATTGCGGCTGCCCATTGGACCTGGATAGCGGTTTTCACCGCAGCGTTCCAGAACCTGATTCCACTTGATTTTTGGGTTTTCCTGATAGCAGGCAGTCATCCGTTTTTCCCATGCATTCTGGTATGCCAGATATGCGGCGTAATCCGCTGCCATTTCTGCATCGGTCTTTCCCCGGCAGGCGGACAGGTAAGCTGCCCAGTACGGATGCAAAGCAGTGTGTCCGGTCAGGTCGGCGGACGGTACCCAGCAGCTGGCAGAAGTGCCGGTATAGTTACAGCCAATGACTCCGACAACCACGCCCAATTTCTGTGAAAGTTCCTTTGCGGCAAGGTATGCCACGGCAGACCATTCCGCAACATTAGTCGGGTTTGGCATCTGCCAGCGGTTTTTCCGTTCGTTCTGGAAATAAGCAGCATGCATCACGCCACTTCTCTGCACATGATAATAGCGAACCCGGCTGCGTTCGCAGCGGGAAAGTTCTAACTTTCCGTTGACAGCATTTTTTACGGGAAATTCCATGTTGGACTGTCCGCCAGCCAGCCAGACTTCCCCGATGGCAACATCCTGAAAATGAATTTCTGTATGGCTATCCTTGGCGAACAGGCTGAGTCCTGTTCCAGCAGGCTGCGGCGGAAATTGCAGCCGCCAGCTGCCGTCTTCTTTTACGGTGGTAGAAGCATATAATTTTCGTTCCGGAATGGAAACGGTGATAATTGCACCGACTTCGCCGATGCCGAATACAACAATATTTTTTTCTCTTTGCAGAACCATATGGTCGCTGAACACGGCTGCAAGTTGTAGCATATGAAAGACTCCCTTTTGGTTTATAGATTTCATAGATAAAAAAGAACTCACGCTGTTACATTCTGGTTTTATTATACCAGAAAGAACGGGATTCGTCAATCCAAAATCAGAAAGAAGCTGAAAACGGACAGAAAAAGCCAGAGAAAGGCGGCGTAAGATGTGAAATTTCTGTAAAATTTAAAACGGAACGCTTGACATCTTTTCGGTACTCTGTTATAATACCCAGAGAAAACAAAGCAGAGCATCATCGTTCTCACCGTTTGGCTGTTGTCGAAACGGTCAATATTCCCTGTTTCGTTCCGGTTTGTGAGAATCGGTGCGGAAACTGGTGGAAACGAGGTCGAATGATGCGTACTTTTTTGAAAGGTACGCATTTTATTTTTGTTTGAAAATAATATGTTTGGAGGTGCTGGCTATCAGCAAACAAGAGCTGCAAATCAATGAGGAAATCCGGGATAGAGAAATCCTGGTCATTGATCAGAACGGGACAAAGCTCGGAACGATGTCCGCAAGAGATGCACAAAAACTTGCGTATGAACAGGATCTGGACTTAGTAAAAATCGCCCCGCAGGCAACCCCGCCGGTCTGCCGCATTATGGACTACGGCAAGTATTGCTTTGAACAGCAGAAGCGGGAAAAGGAAGCAAAAAAGAATCAGAAAGTGGTTTCCATCAAGGAAATCCGGATGTTTTCTGCAATCGATACCCACGACTTTGAAACAAAGGTAAATCAGGCAAAGAAGTTTCTGGAGGGCGGCGATAAGCTGAAGGTTTCCGTTCGGTTCCGTAAGCGTGCAATTGCCCATCCGCAGCTCGGAGAAGAACTGCTCAATCGCTTTAAGGAAGCGTGTGCAGCAGTTGGTACTGTTGAAAAGCCGGCAAAAATGGAAGGCCGCAGTATGGTCATGTTCATTTCACCGAAGGCATCCAAGTAAGAGGAGGAACTCGCAATGGCAAAGATTAAGACAAAAACACATTCCGGTGCAAAGAAGCGGTTTAAGGTTACTGCAAACGGAAAGGTAAAGTATCAGAAGACCAATAAAAGACACAGACTGACCCAGAAGGACACCAAGCGGAAGAGAATCGCTCGTACCGTTGGTATTGCTGATGTAACCAATGCACCGGCACTGAAGAAGCTTCTGCCGTATCTCTAAGATACAATCCGCAGAACGGACAGTCAATCGAGAAAAGAGAAACACATAGATATTCGGAGGTAGAAGCAAATGGCACGGATTAAAGGTGCGATGATGACTCGCAAGAGAAGAAATAAGACCCTGAAGCTCGCAAAGGGCTATTTTGGTGCAAAGAGCAAGCACTTCAAGATGGCAAAACAGGCCGTTATGAAGTCTGGCAACTATGCATATGTTGGAAGAAAGCAGAAGAAGAGAGAATTCCGTCAGCTCTGGATCACCAGAATTTCTGCTGCATGCAAGCTGAATGGGATCAACTATTCTCAGTTCATGAACGGCTGCAAGAAGGCTGGCATTACCCTGAATCGGAAGATGCTGTCTGAAATTGCAATCACCGATGCAGCAGGTTTCACTGCGATTGTAGAAAAGGCAAAGGCTGCTCTTTAAGGGGCAAGCTTGGAACACGCTCCGGTTTTTTTTGAAAAAACGGGGCGTGTTTTGTTATATATAGGGAAATTTTCAGCAGACAGGAGGCAGAACCGCAATGGAATTCCGCATGACCGCAATTACTGCAAAGGACAACCCTTCCATTCAGCTTTACCGGAAACTGGTGCGGCAGCGAAAAGCCAGAACCCAAAACCAGCAGTTTGTGTTAGAGGGGTATCGGCTGGTCACAGATGCCGTGCATTTTTCAAGGAAACTGACCCATCTGTTCCTGACAGAAGCAGCGTGGGAACGCTATCAGGAAGAATTTTGCTCTTTAGAGGCTGATTTGAGAGAAACAAAACGCTTGCTTATTTCAAATGAACTTGCTATGGAGTTGACGGAAACCGAACATCCTCAGGGCGTATTTGCTATCTGCCAGATGCCGGCGGAACAAGTTCCAATCGTTGCAGAGGGAACGTATCTGGTACTCTACCAGCTGCAAGACCCCGGCAATATGGGAATGCTGCTGCGAACTGCTGCTGCAATGGGCGTTTCCGGTGTGATTTGCTGCCAGAGCTGCGATTTTTATAGTCCAAAAGTTGTGCGTGCAACGATGGGAGCATTGTTTCATGTGCCAGTGATGCAGATGCCGGATGCAGAAACTGTTTTGCAGAGCCTGCGTGCTGCCAACATTGTTTCCTGTGCCTCTGTGGTGCAGGGCGATGCCGAACAAGTGGGGCTTTGTGAACTGGGCAACGGCTGTGCCGTCTGGATTGGAAACGAGGGAAACGGATTGCCGGAATCCGTTGTGCAGCAGTGTGAACGCCGGATTACCATTCCAATGAAAGGCTATATGGAATCATTGAATGCTGCTATGGCAGCTGGAATTATGATGTGGGAAATGACAAAACCAAGATGAGGGAATCCACATGGAACAGGAAAGTATCTATGATTGGCTGTGGCTGCTGTTGGTATTCGGGGCAGGCAGCCGGAAAATCTGGAAACTGTTAGAACAGTATGAAACACCGCAGAAAGTACGGCAAGTCTTGCAGACGGAAACAGACCTGCCTTTTATTCACGAGCGAGAACAACGCAGCATTCGTTCCATCACAAATGAGCAAATCGGAAAACTGATGCAGAATTGTGCGGAAAAACGGATTGAACTGGTGGCATACGATGATGAAAATTATCCGGAATCGCTCCGCCAGATTTACAATCCGCCGGTAGTGCTGTTCTATCAGGGGCAGCTTTCTGTGCTGAGTGATTATCCAGCTTTGACCGTTGTTGGAACGAGAAAGCCCAGCTCGTACAGCATCCGCACAGCGGATTTGCTGTGTCGGTGTCTGGCAAAGAGTGGAATGCTGCTGGTCAGTGGCTTTGCGGTTGGATTGGATTCGGTTGCCCATCGGGCAGCCTTGCTTTCCGGTGGAAAGACGGTTGCCGTGATGGGCTGCGGTCTGGATGTGCCATATCCCAAGCCGAATGCTTCCGCAAAGAAATATATCATGCGAAATGGCTTGCTGTTGTCAGAATTCCTGCCGGGGACAGAACCATCCCGGCAGAATTTTCCGATGCGGAATCGGATTTTAGCGGGTGTCAGTGGCGGAACATTGGTGATTCAAGCACCAATTGGCAGCGGAGCGTTGATTACGGCGGAACAGGCAATGGAACAGGGCAAGCCTGTTTTTTGTTTACCGCCAGCGGACATATTTGACAATCAATATGCAGGTGTGGTAAAATACCTGCGAGAGGGTGCGATTCCGGTTTTTGCACCGGAGGACATCCTGCAAGAATATGACCATGGCTGTGAACAGCGGTTGGTAGAAGTTTCAATGCAAGCCGTTTTAGAGCAACAAGAACAGAATCAGTTGAAATCTTCGGATTCCTCAGAAGCCACCGCTGCGGTGGAATTACCGCCGAAAAAGTCTGCAAAGCCGAAAACACAACCGTCCTCGCCATCCATTCCAGAAGAGCAGAAATCTGCTCCAACCGTTGACCGTTCTGTGCTGGAAACCTTAGACCCACTATCCAAGAGCATTATGGAACTGCTGTTTGAGCAATCGCCCTTGCACATTGACCAGATGGTTTTGATGTTGCAGGAAGATGCCGAGGAAGTCGCAGCGTGTCTGACAGAACTGGCGATTGAACAGTTGGTGCAGCGGCAGCCGGGGCAGTATTATTGTGTATGTTGAGAAAAACCCGTTCGTTTAGAACTATGTCGCATCGGAATGCGGCAAAGCGGAACAGGAGAAAAAGAATATGTCAAATTTGGTGATTGTAGAATCGCCGGCAAAGGCGAAAACCATTCAAAAATATTTAGGAAAAGATTTTGATGTCATTGCCTCTATGGGGCATATCCGGGACTTGCCAAAGTCAAAGTTTGGTGTGGATATTGAAAACCACTTCGAGCCAAAGTATGTGGATATGAAGGGCAAGGAAGACGTCATTAAACAGTTGAAATCCCATGCAGCAAAATGCGATAAAATTTATCTGGCAACCGACCCTGACCGAGAAGGAGAGGCGATTTCTTGGCATATCGCCCAGATGCTGCATTTGGATATGCAGGATAATAACCGAGTTGCCTTTAATGAAATCACAAAGAGCGGCGTACAAGCAGGGATGGCAAATCCCCATCGAATTGATATCAATTTGGTGAATGCCCAGCAGGCACGGCGTGTATTAGACCGAATTGTCGGCTATCAGCTCAGCCCGTTCCTCTGGAGAAAAGTACGGCGTGGTCTGTCTGCCGGAAGAGTGCAGTCGGTTGCTGTTCGGTTGGTTGTTGACCGAGAAAATGAAATTCGGGCATTCCAGCCGCAGGAATATTGGACGATTGACGCAAAGCTTTCCGCAGCAGCTTCTAGAAAAGTCTTTTCGGCAAAGCTAGCAGCTGTAGACGGAAAGAAAGTTGATAAAACAGAAATTTCCAGCAAAGAGCAGGCAGATGCCATTGTTGCACGCTTACAGGAAGCCCCGTTTGTTGTAAAGTCCGTGAAAAAACGGGTGACGAAAAAACATCCGTCCGCTCCGTTCATCACATCGACTTTACAGCAGGAAGCCTCTTATCGTTTGAGTTTTCAGTCCAAGCGAACCATGAAAGTCGCACAGGAACTGTACGAAGGCGTGGAGATTCAGGGCATGGGTGCAGTGGGTCTGATTACCTATATGCGTACCGATAGCCTGCGGATTTCAGACGAGGCGAAAAAGGCAGCAGCAGACTACATTCTCTCTGCCTATGGAGAATCTTATCTGCCGCCAACGCCACGAGTCTATAAGACAAAGAAAAATGCACAGGATGCCCACGAAGCGATTCGTCCATCTATGCCGGAACTGACACCGGAGCAGGTGAAAAGCAGCCTGACAACTGACCAATATAAATTATACCGCCTGATTTGGGAACGATTCATCGCCAGCCAAATGGCAGATGCTCTGATGGATACCGTTTCTGTGGATATTGATGCAGACAACTGCTTATTTAAGGCAAGCGGTTCTACGATGAAATTCGATGGATTCACCGTACTGTATGAAGAAACCAGAGATAACAAGGGCGATAAAGATAAATCTGAAAATAAGAATCTGCCGGAATTGCACGAGGGCGATGCATTAAAACTGCGTGCACTGGATGGCAATCAGCACTTCACACAGCCGCCGACTCGTTACTCTGAAGCTTCTCTGATTAAGGCAATGGAAGAATATGGAATTGGTAGACCGAGCACCTACGCTCCAACCATCACAACGATTACCGCTCGAAATTATGTGGAGCGAGAGGGTAAACAGCTGAAACCAACGGTATTGGGTGAAGTTGTAACGCAGTTGATGAAGGAACTCTTTAAGAACATTGTAGATGTCAAGTTTACTGCCAAGATGGAAAGTGATTTGGACGATGTGGAACGGGGAGAAAAGAACTGGGTGCAGTCGCTGGAACAGTTCTATGATGATTTTTCCAAGACACTGAAAACAGCTGAAGAAAAGATGGAAGGCAAGCGGGTCAAGATTCCGGACGAAGAAACAGACGAAGTCTGTGAAGTCTGCGGCAAAAAGATGGTCATTAAAATTGGACGGTTCGGGCGGTTTTTGGCTTGTTCCGGTTTCCCGGAATGTACCAATACCCGAAAGATTGTGCAGGAAATGCCGGGCTGCTGTCCACTCTGCGGCGGAAAAATGGTATTGAAAAAGTCTAAGCGTGGCAGAAGTTTCTATGGATGCAGCAACTTTCCGGAATGCAACTTTATGACATGGAATATTCCGGTTGCAGAACAGTGTCCGCAGTGTGGTTCGACCTTGTTCCAAAAGGGCGGCAAGTCCGGCAAGCTGATTTGTGAAAAGCCGGGCTGCGGATTTGAAAAAAATCTTACAGGCGGAGGTCAGGCATGACAGAACAACGGAAACAGGCAATTGTCATTGGTGGCGGACTGGCAGGCTGTGAAGCAGCATGGCAGCTTGCCCAAAACGGCGTTGCCGTTACGCTCTACGAACAGAAGCCGGTGCATTATAGTCCGGCACATCATCGGAATGGTCTGGCGGAACTGGTCTGCTCCAACTCGTTGAAAGCAGATCGTCTGGCATCCGCAGCCGGATTGTTGAAAGCAGAAATGGAACGCATGGGGTCACTGTTGATTCCCTGTGCACGGAAAACTTCTGTTCCAGCTGGCGGAGCACTGGCAGTGGATCGGGATGCATTTTCCGATTTGGTAACGGAACAAATCCGCTCCCATCCGCTGATTACGCTGGAAACTGCAACCATTGACGAAATCCCAGCGGGAAATGTAGTCGTTGCAACTGGCCCTTTAACAGAGGGAAAACTTGCAGAGCAAATCGAACAGCTTTGCGGTACACGGCTGCGTTTTTTTGATGCGGCTGCACCGATTGTCAAGTATGAAAGTCTGGATGCGGAAAAAGTCTTTTTCGCTGCCCGTTATGGCAGAGGAACGGCGGACTATATCAACTGTCCGATGAATCAGGAAGAATACGAGGCATTTTATGAGGCTCTGGTCAACGCAGAACGGGCAGAACTCCACGACTGCGACAAGAACTTTTTCCGAGTTTATGAAGGTTGTATGCCAATTGAGATTCTGGCATCCCGTGGAAAAGACACCATGCGGTTTGGCCCTCTGAAGCCAGTTGGATTGACCGACCCTCGTACTGGTCACCGTCCGTATGCAGTCATTCAGCTGCGGCGAGAGAATCAGGAAGGGACGATGTACAACATTGTCGGCTTCCAGACCAACTTGAAATTTGGCGAACAAAAACGGGTCTTTTCCATGATTCCGGGCTTAGAGCACGCAGAATTTGTGCGGTATGGTGTGATGCATCGGAATTCTTTCCTGGACAGCCCACGGCTGTTGGGGGCAGATTATGCCCTTCGCAGCAATCCAAATTGTTTCTTTGCAGGACAGATGACGGGCGTCGAAGGCTATATTGAATCCGCAGCCAGCGGCATTTTAGCTGGTCAGAACTTAGCACGCCGGATGCAGGGCAAAGCTCCGCTGATTTTGCCAAGAGAAACCATGATGGGGGCATTGGCTGCCTATATCAGTGATGAAACGGTTGCACAGTTCCAGCCGATGGGCTGCAATATGGTCATTCTGCCAGAACTGCCGGAACGCATTCGAGATAAGAGAGAAAAATATCAGGCATATGCGGATCGGGCATTGGCAGCATTGGATGCCTATTTGCAGCAGACTGCGGAGAACACAACCGAGGGGGAAGGGCAATGAATATTTTAATCGATGCATTCGGTGGCGATCATGCACCGCTGGAGGTCATCCAGGGTGCTGTTCGTGCCGTGCAGGAACTGGGTGTGACCGTCACATTGGTTGGAGCAGAAAACCAGATTCGCCAGTGTGCAGAAGAACATCATCTCTCACTGGACGGGCTGCAAATTCTGCACGCTCCGGCAGTGTTCGACATTCACGAAGAGCCTAGCACCCTGCTGAAACAGCATGCAGATAGTTCGATGGCAGTTGGAATGCAGGCACTGCATGACGGAAACGGAGATGCCTTTGTTTCTGCCGGCAGCACCGGTGCTCTGCTGATGGGTGCAACGTTTCTGGTCAAGCGGATTCGGGGCGTAAAACGAGCAGCCTTAGCACCGATTCTTCCGACAGCAACAACGCCATTTATGTTATTGGATGCCGGAGCAAACAATGACTGCCGTCCGGAAATGCTGGTGCAGTTTGCCGTGATGGGCAGTGCTTATATGGAACGGGTCATGGGCATTCCACAGCCAAAGGTGAAATTGTTGAATGTTGGAGCGGAGGAAACCAAGGGCAGAGAGTTGGATTTAGAGGCATATCGCCTTTTAGAACAAGCTCCGGTGCATTTTTGTGGAAACGTAGAAGCACGGGAATTGCCGTTTGGAGTAGCGGATGTGGTCGTTGCAGATGGATTCACCGGAAACATCGCCTTGAAACTGTATGAAGGCATGGGAAAATTCATGGGCAGCCAGTTGAAAGAGAATATTTTTGCCGGAGCAAATGGAAAATTGTCCGCACTTTTGGTGCTGCCGAAAATCAAAGCCCTGACCAAAAAGATGGACTATAAAGCCGTAGGCGGTGCAATGATGCTGGGCGTTCAGAAGCCGGTTGTCAAGGCACACGGCAGTTCCGATGCAACTGCATTTTTCAATGCGATTCGGCAGGCAAGAGATTGCGTTGCCGGCGATATGATTGCAGCAATGACGAAGTTCATGCAGCAGGAACAAGTAAAAAAAGCGTAACAAGCGTTTTGGATCTTATATGATTACAGAAAGGATTGGGCAGATATGGAACAGGTGCATTTCGAGCAGTTTGAAACAGAAATTCGTTACCACTTTAAGAATCGGCATTTCTTAGTTGAGGCACTGTCACACTCCTCCTATGCCAACGAGAAGAAAAAGTGCCGCTGCAGCAACGAACGGCTGGAATTTTTGGGGGACAGCGTGCTTTCCATCGTTGTATCCTCTTATTTATTCCACCAGTTTCCGGAACTGCCGGAGGGCGAACTGACAAAACTGCGGGCATCCCTGGTTTGTGAGAAGGCGTTGCACGTCTTTGCACAGGAAATTCACTTGGGGGATTACTTGCTGTTGGGAAAGGGCGAAGAACATACTGGCGGCAGAATGCGTTCCTCGATTTTGGCAGATGCCTTTGAAGCCGTCATTGCAGCCATTTATCTGGATGGCGGCATGGAAGCCGCAGAACATCATATTATGCGGTTTATTCCGAAGAATCTGGAACAGCGGGAATCGCTGGGATTCCGGGATTATAAGACGGCATTGCAGGAAGTCATTCAGAAGAATCCGGAAGAAAAAGTGGAATATGTCTTGGTGTCGGAGAGCGGCCCAGACCATGCAAAGGCATTTCAGGTAGAAGTCTGCTTAAATTCCAACGTGATTGGTGTTGGAACAGGCAGAAGCAAAAAGGCAGCTGAACAGATGGCAGCCAAAGAAGCCCTGCGGCTGATGGGCTATGAAAAATAAGGGCAACATTGCCATATTTGTTCCGCATGCAGGCTGTCCGCATCAGTGCAGTTTCTGCGACCAGCGGAAAATCAGTGCAGCACAGCAGATTCCAACCTTGGAACAGGTGCAGGAAATTTGCCGGCAGGCAATTGCACATCCACGCCGACCAAAACAACTGGAAATTGCCTTTTTTGGTGGCAGTTTTACAGCCATTCCGGAAAAAGAACAAAATGCCCTGCTGGAAGCAGTACAGCCATTTTTAGCGATGGAGGGCGTGACAGGGATTCGAATTTCTACCCGTCCCGACTGCATTACACCAGAGATTTTGCAGCGATTGCAGCAGTTTCATGTGACCGCTATTGAACTGGGGGCACAGAGTATGCAGGATGTGGTCTTACAGAACAATCATCGGGGACACACCGCACAGGATGTGCGGAATGCTGCAAAATGGATTACAGATGCTGGCTTTTCGCTGGGGCTGCAAATGATGATTGGTTTGGACGGCAGCACACCGGAGCAGGAACGGGAAACCTTGCAGGAGTTGCTTGCCCTGCATCCGGACACCCTGCGAATTTATCCTCTGGTTGTGCTGAAAGGAACGGAATTAGCGGAACGGGTGCAGAATGGCAGCTTTGTCCTGTATGACTGGGAAACTGTTCTGGAACTCTGTGCCGATGCCCTCTGTGTATGTCGGCAGCAAGGCGTGCGAGTCATTCGCTGCGGACTGCATGCAGAAGATACGGTGCAGTCAGAAGCCGTTGCTGGATTCTATCATCCGGCATTTCGGGAATTGGTGGAATCTCGGCTATGTTTACGGGTTCTCAAGCAGTGGATGCAGCAACATCCGCAGGAAACCATGGCAGAAGTACAGGTTGCTTCCGGCTGGAGCAGTCGGGTTGCCGGACATCATGCCTGCAATCGGGCAGCCTGTCGGGAAGCTGGGGTTTCGCTGCGAATCATAGAAACAGCAGCCATTCCGGCAGGAATGCTGCAAATCGGAAAGGACGGATACGATGTTTTTCAAATCGCTGGAACTGCAAGGATTTAAGTCCTTTCCTGACCGGGTGAAACTGGAATTTGAACAGGGCTTGACCGCCGTGGTTGGGCCAAACGGCAGCGGAAAAAGTAATATCGGCGATGCGATTCGCTGGGTATTGGGGGAACAGTCCACGAAGCTGCTGCGTGGAAATCGCATGGAAGATGTTATTTTCTCCGGAACAAAACGCCGGAAACCGTCTGGATTTGCTGCTGTTACCATTCAGCTGGATAATCAGACTGGTCTGTTTGGGGAATCCTATGGGAAAACGATTGCCATTACCCGAAAGCTTTACCGCAGCGGAGAAAGTGTCTATCAGATTAACGGGAAAGCCGTTCGGCTGAAAGACGTGCAGGAACTACTGATGGATACTGGCATGGGGCGAGATGGCTATGCGATTATCGGACAGGGACGCATTGCGGAAATTGTCAGTGCACGCAGCACCGATCGCCGGGAGTTGTTTGAAGAGGCAACGGGTGTTTCTAAGTTTCGCTATAAACGGGAAGAAGCCGAGCGAAATTTACAGGCTGCACAGGAAAATTTAGTGCGGTTGCAGGATATTGCAGCGACTTTAGAGGGCAGAGTCGAACCACTCCGCCAGCAGGCAGAAGTTGCCAAGCAGTTTTTGAAGCTGTCAGAACAACAGAAAAAATTAGAACTTTCGCTCTGGATGCAGCAGCTGACTGGTTTAGATCAAGAAAAAGCTGCTCTGCGAGATACACTCTTACAGGCACGGGGGAATGAACAGAATGCTGCATTGGACTTGAAGCAGGCGGATGCGTTGCTGCAAGAACAGTATCGGGAAATGCAGCAGACAACGGTTCGGATTCAGAATCTACGGGAATCGGTACAGCAGGCAGAAGAAACTGCTGCTCAGACACAAGCAGACCTTGCGGTCTGTGCGAATGAACAGCAGCACAACGAACAGCGGCTGATACAGGTTGCACAGCAGCAAAAAGATGCTGCTGCAGCGGAACAAACTGCTACAGAACAGCTGCAAACGCAGCAGGCAGCCATACAGACCTTACAGGAGCAAAAAGCCACCGCCGTCAAAGCCTGTCAGGAACAGGAGCAGTTTCAGAAAGAACTTGCCAAGCAGCTGGCAGCTGCAGCCGCAGCCGTAAAAGAAGCAGAAACCAAACTGCGTACCAGCTACGGCAATCAGAACCATTCCTTTGCAAGGGCAGAATCCCTTGCCGCACAAATCGAAACGATACAGGCACAGACGGTTTCGCAGACTGCACAGGCAGCCGCTTTGCAGCAGCAATTGCAGGCAGCCGCTGAAACGGAACAGCAGACGATAGACGCTGTTTCGGCAGCAGTCGAGGCGGAAACAGCGGTGCGTGTGGCGTTAGAGGCGGCACAGCAGCAACACAAAACCCTTGCAGTCCATCTGGAACAGCAGCAAGTACAAAATGCCCAGCGGCAGATGCAGTTGCAGACCGCCCAGCAGCGGTTGCAGTTGTTGCAGGAGATGGAACACAATATGGAAGGCTATGCTGGCAGTGTCAAGGCAGTTTTGCAGGCAGAGCACAGCAAGCCACATGGTGTATATGGAACGGTTTCGCAACTGTTGACGACAGAATCTCGGTATAGTCTGGCAATTGAAACAGCTTTAGGCGGAGCGATGCAAAATATTGTTGTTGCAGATGAAACCGCAGCCAAGGACTGGATTCGCTACCTGAAAATGAAACGAGCTGGAAGGGCAACCTTCCTGCCCTTGACTTCTATTAAAGGGCAAACATTGAAAGAGTCCGCAGTTTTGCAGGAAAAAGCAGTCATCGGTTTGGCGTGCGATTTGGTGCAGTATGATGTAAAGTTTCAGAATATTGTGTCCTCTTTGCTGGGACGGATTTTAATTGCAGAAAATCTGGACGATGCCACCCAGCTGGCACAGCGGTATGGCTATCGTTTCCGCATCGTCACGCTAGATGGACAGGTGATTAACGCCGGCGGTTCGTTTACAGGTGGTTCTTCCCAGAAAAAAGGTGGAATCCTGACCCGAAAGAATGAACAGCTTGCCTTACAGCAGACCATTCAGCAGTTACAGGAACAGGTGCAGGCAGATGCAGAGCAATTCCGCCAGCAGAAAGCTGCCGTACAAAAGCAGCTGGAACAGGTGCAAACATTGCAAAATCAGTTGCACCACGAGCATGCAGAACAATTATTGGCGGCTGCCCGTGCGGAAACTGCAAAGAAGCAGTTCCAGCAGCTGCAACAACAGCTTTCAGAACGGCAGCAGCAACGAAAGCAGCTGTCAGAACAAGTGGCAGCGTTACAACAGCAGCACGCAACTGCAAAGGCAGAATGGGAGCGGGTGCAGGCAGATTTGACTGCTTTACAGGCTCAGCAGCAGGAAGCCAAACAACAGCAGGAAATCTTGTCTGTGGAACAAGCAGCTGTTCGGGAACAGCTGACCACCCGTCAGATTGCAGCGGCAAAGCTGGAGCAGGCATATTTGAGTCAACAGCAGCAGATTGCAGAACAACAGGAGCGGTTGCAGCAATGCAGACAGCAGAAACAGCAATTGACAGAAGCAGAAGCGGCTTGTCAGGAACAAGCGGTTCAATTGCAGCAGCAGGAACAGGAATTGCAAACCAAGCTGACGACCTGTCGGGAACAGATGACCCAACACCGCAAGACCATTGAACAGCTGCAACGGATTCACACAGAACAGGAACAGCGGATTCGTCAGCAGCAAGAGGGCATTCGGGAGTTGAGTGCTGCACGGGAACGGGCAGCGGCAGAAGTTGCCCAGCTGGAAACAAAACAACATACACTGGAACAGCAGCGTGACCGGATTGTGCAGCAGATGCGAGAACAATATGATGTGACGTTATCGGAAGCCAATCAGCTGGCAGAGCCGATTTCCAATGAATTGCTTGCCAAGCAGCAGCTGGAAACGCTCCGCCGACAGATTCGGGCATTGGGGCACGTCAATGTGTCTGCGATCGAAGAGTATCAGGAAGTTTCCAGGCAGTGGGAATTTTTATCTGCACAGTTGCAGGATGCCACGCAGGCAAAACAGGAACTGGAAACGCTGATTGTACAGCTGACCGCAGAAATGCAGCGAATCTTTACAGAACGGTTTGCCGGTATCAATCAGGCATTTCAGGAGATTTTCCGAGAACTATTTGACGGTGGCGAAGCATCGCTGTCCTTGTCTGATCCAGACGATGTGTTGCATTCCGGCATTGAAATTCAGGTTGCACCGCCCGGAAAAGTGATTAAAAATCTAATTGCTCTCTCCGGCGGGGAACAGTCGTTCGTTGCCATTGCGATTTATTTCGCCATTTTGCGGCAGCGTCCAACGCCGTTTTGTATTATGGATGAAATTGATGCGGCACTGGATGAGGGCAATGTACGGCGGTATGTGCAGTATTTGCAGCGGTTTCGGGATACGACGCAGTTTATTTTGATTACCCATCGGCGGATGGCAATGGAAGCGGCAGATGCTCTATATGGTGTGACGATGCAGGAAGATGGTATCTCTCGTTTGCTGCATATGGAACAGGTACAAGAAGCGGAAGCATAAAAACCAGAAGAAAGGGTGTTGAACATGGGCTTTTTTGGAAGAAAGAAGGACAAAGAAAAAGAGAAAGAAAAGAAAGGCGGTCTGTTCGGCTGGATGAAGCGGAAACAGGCAGACGAGCCGGAACGAGAAGAACAGATTGTGGAACCAGAACCGGAAACAGATACCGATGACGTTGCAGCCCAGATGCTGGCAGAGCGGGAGGCAGCCCGTCAGGCAGAAACAGAACAGTGGCGAGAAGAAGCAGAAGCAGAAATTGCTGCCGACCAAGTGGAAGCAGCTGCACTTGCTGCAAAGGCAGCACAGGACGAGTTGCTGACAGAAGAGGAAGATTCCGAAGCGGAGAACGAGGAAGACGAGGAAGAACCGATTGTTGTAACATTCCAGCCGGAAGAAGCTGAGTCAGAAGCAGAAGAAGCCGAACCGGAAGAAGTTGCAGAACCGGAAACCGTAGAATCTGAACTGGAAGAAGTTGCAGAACCGGAAACGGTAGAAACTGAACCGGAAGAAGTCGCAGAGCCGGAAGCAGAAGCATCTGAATCGGAAGAACTCGACGAAACAGAAGCAGAAGTATCCGAACCAGAAAAGAAGAAGAAAAAGGGATTCTTTGAAAAGATTCGGGATGGCCTGCGGAAAACCAAGGATTCTGTCATTGCAAAAATGCAGTTGGTTTTGAATGCCTTTACCAAGATTGATGAAGACCTGTTCGACCAGCTGGAAGAAACCATGATTATGGGCGATATGGGGGCAGAAACTTCCATTGAAATCTGTGACCAGCTCCGCAAACGAGTAAAAGAACGTGGCATCACCGACCCGAAACAAATTATGGGACTGATTCAGGAAATCATCGGTGAAATGCTGGGCGAAGACCAGACGTTACAGTTACAGACCAAGCCGTCTGTGATTATGGTCATCGGTGTCAATGGTGCTGGGAAAACAACCACCATCGGCAAGTTGTGTCATCAGCTGAAAGAGGACGGCAAGAAAGTTATCGTTGCCGCAGCCGATACCTTCCGGGCTGCTGCCATCGACCAGCTGGAAGTCTGGACAGACCGGGCAGGCGTTGAACTGGTGAAACATGCAGAGGGTTCTGACCCGGCAGCAGTTGTCTATGATGCTATCGAAGCAGCAAAGGCAAGAAATTGTGATGTTTTGATTTGTGACACTGCCGGACGGCTGCACAATAAGAAAAATCTGATGCAGGAACTTGCAAAAATCAACCGTATCATTGAAAACAAAGCAGCTGGCTGTGATAAGGAAATCCTGCTGGTGCTGGATGCAACCACCGGACAGAATGCCGTCAATCAGGCACGGTTGTTCAAAGAAGTTGCAGACATTACCGGAATCGTTCTGACGAAACTGGACGGCACTGCCAAGGGCGGTATCATTGTTTCCATCAAGAATGAACTGGAAATCCCGGTCAAGTTAATTGGAGTCGGTGAAAAGATTGACGACTTGCAGCCATTCCATGCGAGAGATTTTGTCAACGCCCTGTTTGAAACGGAGGAACGAAAGTAATGCAGAAAGAAACTTTGATTCTTGCATCCAACAACGCTGGAAAACTGCGGGAGATGCGGGAAATTTTAGAGCCATTCGGGCTGGAAGTCCGTTCACAGAAAGAAGCTGGTTTTACCGTAGAAGTTGCGGAAACAGGCACAACCTTTCAGGAAAATGCCATCATAAAGGCGAAGGCTGTGCAGGAAGCCTTGCACTGTGCCGTGCTGGCGGATGACAGCGGATTGATGATTGATGCACTGGATGGTGCACCGGGTGTTTATTCCCATCGCTTTGCCGGAGAGCAGGCAACCGATGAAGATCGCTGCAATCTCGTATTGGAGAAGTTGCAGGGTCTTCCGGATGAACAGCGAACCGCTCGGTTTGTCTGTGCGATTTGCTACCTTACCGCAGACGGCGAACAGCATTGTTTTGCGGGCGTTTGCGAGGGCATCATTGGAACAGAGCCGAAAGGCGAAAATGGGTTCGGTTATGACCCGGTATTTGTCGTTGGGAACAAGACAATGGCAGAGATGACAGAAGCAGAAAAGAATGCAATTAGCCATCGTGGAAAAGCGTTGGCAGCCTTACAGGCATATTTGAAAGGAGAATAAATTTATGTTGACCAGTAAACAGCGTGCAACCCTGCGGGGAATTGCCAGCAGCTATGAAACCATCTTGCAGGTGGGAAAGAATGGTATCGGGGACACTTTGATTCAGCAGGTTTCCGATGCCCTGCGGAAACGGGAACTGATTAAACTGCACGTTCTGGAAAATTCAGAACTGAGTGCCAGAGAAGCAGCCGAACAGCTGGCAGAAGCAACAGAATCCGAAGTGGTACAGGTGATTGGCAGCCGCTTTGTGCTCTATAAGCGGAATCCAAAAAAGCCGGTCATTGATTTGAAGTAATGCGGCGGATTGGAATCTTTGGTGGTAGTTTTAACCCGATTCACAACGGACACTTGCACCTTGCCAAGACTGCAATGGAACAGTTTTCGCTCGACCATGTGTTATTCATGCCGACTTATATTTCTCCATTTAAACAGAATGCAGCGGATGTTGCGGATGGCGTGCACCGACTGGCGATGTGTCGGCTGGCAATTGCTCCATATCCCTGCTTTTCTGTGAGCGATTATGAATTGCAGCAGAAAACCGTCAGCTATACGATTCACACGATTTCCGCCTTGCGGCAGGAATGGACAGATGTGGAACTGGTTTTGCTGATGGGGAGTGATATGCTGCTGCAATTTCAAAACTGGTATCGCTGGCAGGAACTGTTGACCATGACAGAACTGGGTGTGATTGCACGGGAAACAGATGACCGAGTAGTACTGGAGCAGGCAGCACAGGAACTTTCGGCATATGGTACGATTCAGCTTTGCTGTGACCGGGTTCTTCCGATATCGTCTACAAAAATTCGGGAAATGCTGAAAAAAAATCAGGATTGTACTTGCTATTTACCGGAAAACGTAGTAAAATATATTGTATTCCATCAGTTGTATCAGCGGACGGAAGAGAAAGAAAACGGCAAAAGAAAGCAAGGGAATTTCGATGGCAAAGGAATCTGTGATTGAAAAGATGAAACATAAAATGCAGCCACCGCCGCCGAAAGAAGTTTCGATTTCAGAGGCGACCGAATCCATGCGGAAAGTGCTGGAAAAACAGGTCAGTGAAGAAACGATGCGGAAAGAGCGGTATGAACACTCTGTGCGGGTTGCAGCAGAATGCAAGCGGCTGGCACAAATTTACCATGTCAATGAAGATTTGGCAGAGTTTGCCGGTATGGTGCACGACATCTGTAAGGACATGAAAGCGGACGACCAGAAAGCATTGATGGAAGCTGGAAAGGACGATCTGGACATCACGGAAGAGGAATGGAACACCAAAAAGCTTTGGCATGGCATTGCCGGTGCACAGCTGATGCGGCAGAAATACTGCATGAACAATCAGCATGTATTAGATGCCATCCGGTATCATACGGTTGCAAGAAAAGGCATGACGCCATTGGAGCAGATTGTCTATCTGGCAGATATGACAGAAGCAGGACGGAACTTTATTGATGTTCATACATTGCGGGCAGCCGTCAATCAAAATTTAAATCTCGGCATGTATTACGCTCTGAAAATTTCGATTGCAAACGTATTGGATAAGGGCGGCTTGCTGCCTCGCCATACGATTGAAGCTTACAATCAGTATGTGCAGGTTGTGGCAGGAATGAAGGATTGAGCAGGAAGAGAAAGGGGTTTCCAGAGATGGCGAAAAAACGGCAGACGAAGAAAAGCCGGAAAAATACCAAGAAGAAAGATTTGTTTGTTATGATCGGTTCGATTGCTCTGACCGTTGTGTTAGTGGTAACGATGATTTTAAATGCACCGATTATTGATTACCGGACAATTACGAACGGAACGATGAGTACCCGGCAGATTTCGATTATGAAGTATTTTAAGGTCTGGCAGCCGTTGGTACAGAAAGAAGGAACACTCCAGAAGCCGGTCAATACGGATGCTTCTGCTCTGAATCTGAAAGAAGATACAGATGATGCAGACCCAAAAGATGACGGGCTGGATTTGGATCAGATTGTCGAGGGGCAGTATACTGTGCTCTTTATGGGAATGGATGAGAGCGGAAAACTGGCGGATGTCAACTGGATTTTTCAGTTTGATATTTTTGCAGGAACGATGAATGTTCTGCAAATTCCGAGAGATTGCTATATGCCAGCGTATGCGAACACCTCCACCAATAAGTTCAACAGCGTCTATGGAACAGGGCAGGATGAAACGGTCACACCGATTCAGCGTGCAGTGAATGCTATTCAGGAGAGTTTCGGTTTGGTGATTGACTGTTACGTCAAGCTGAGCTGTACGGATATTGCGAACATCGTGGATTCCATCGGCGGCATTCCGATTGACCTGCCGGAAGAAATCATGTATGAAGCGGATAAAGTTCTGAAACCCGGAAAGCAGACGCTGAACGGACAGCAGGCAGAATGGTTTGTTCGATTCCGTCGGGAATACGATGAGGGCGATATTGGACGTGTAAAGGCACAGCGGATTTTCTTGGCAGCAGCCATGCAGAAATTGTTGGATATGAGCCAGACGGAATTGATGTCGGCGATGCAGAAAATCTATAAGAATGAATGGATTGCAACGGATTTATCGCTGGAACAAATCAGCATGCTGGCAGATTTTGCCGCAAAGCGATTGACCATGGACGGCGTAAATGTTTATATGGTTCCGGGCGAGGGCATCATGTACGAGGGGCAGGCAGTTTATTCGATTCATAAGACCGAAGCGATTGACCTCATCAACGAACATTTCCGCCCGTATCAGAACGAAATGTATTATGATGAGAGTACCATTGTGGAACTGGTCGACGAGAGCAATTATATTGACACTTATTCGGATACAGAAGAAAATCTGGACGACATCCACAACGGAGATACCGAGGACGGAAAACAGAATATTTACAGCAATGGAAACTAAAGAAAACCACCATCAACACGAAAGGATTATCATTTCATGGAGCAGAAAGCAGTATTAGAAGCAATTGTAAAAGCATTGGACAGCAAGCGTGCCGAAGATATTCAGGTCATCGGCGTGAAGAATCTGACAATTTTAGGCGATTACTTTGTCATTGCCAACGGTACGAGTACCACGCACACCAAAACGCTGGCAGACGAAGTAGAATACCAGATGACAAAGCTAGGCATCGAACCGCTGCACCGGGAGGGCAGAGGAAACGGTTCAAACTGGATCGTACTGGATTATAATGATATTATTATCCATGTATTCTATAAGGAAACCAGAGCATTCTACCAGCTGGAACGGCTTTGGGCAGACGGCGAAAAGATGGATGTAACTGCATGGTTAAAGGAAGACTAATGCGGTAAAAAAGGAGGCATTTTCTATGGAAAACGGAAAGAAAATGATTACAGTTGTTGGAGCATACATGATTTTAAAGGGCATTTTGAATCTGATTTTGGGATTCAGTGCCAACAATGTGGTTTCCCTGCTGTTTGCAGCAGTTTTGATTTTTGCAATGCTGAAACGGATTCCATATAGCCAGTATGTAACAGCCATTTTTCTGGCACTGATTTTCTTGGTCAACTTGCCGGCGAACCTGTCGAATTTGGGCTCGAACTGGATTTATCTGGTGGAAGGCTTGCTGGATGTCGGTGCAGCTGCCATTTTGGCATTCCATAAAGATGTAAAAGATTATTTTGCAGGTTAATGCAAACCAATCTCATGAAAAAACAAGAAAGAGGATGAAGCAACTATGAGCAAATATGACTTTACTGCCATTGAAGCAAAGTGGCAGCGGTATTGGGCGGAGCATGACACGTTCCACGCAGAGGATGATTATACAAAACCGAAGTTCTATGCACTGGTCGAATTCCCGTACCCGTCTGGTCAGGGTCTGCACATCGGACACCCAAGACCGTATACCGCAATGGATGTCGTTTCCAGAAAGCGGAGAATGGAAGGCTATAATGTTCTGTTCCCGATGGGTTGGGATGCATTCGGTCTGCCGACTGAAAACTATGCCATCAAGCATAAAATTCATCCGGCAATCGTAACCGCAAACAATGTTGCAAGATTTAAGTCGCAGTTGCAGGCACTGGGTATGTCCTTTGACTGGGATCGGGAAATCAACACCACTGACCCGAATTATTTCCATTGGACACAGTGGATTTTCTTGCAGATGTTCAAGAAGGGTCTGGCATACAAGAAGGAAACCGCTGTCAACTGGTGTACTTCCTGTAAGGTCGTTCTGGCAAATGAAGAAGTTGTTGGCGGCGTTTGCGAACGCTGCGGCGGCGAAGTTGTACAGAAAGTAAAATCTCAGTGGATGCTGAAGATTACAGAATATGCACAGCGGTTGCTGGATGATTTGGATGAAGTGGATTATCTGGAAAAGATTAAGACCGCACAGCGGAACTGGATTGGACGTTCTACCGGTGCAGAAGTAGACTTCCAGACCACTGCTGGTGATACCCTGAAAATCTATACCACTCGCCCAGATACCCTGTTTGGTGCAACTTACATGGTTATTTCTCCGGAACATCCGCTGATTGAAAAGTGGGCAGACAAGCTGGAAAATATGGATGAAATCCGTGCATATCAGGAAAAGGCAGCCAAAAAGTCTGACTTTGAACGGACAGAAATGGCAAAGGAAAAGACGGGCGTTTGCCTGAAGGGTGTTCGTGGTATCAATCCGGTCAATGACAAGGAAATCCCGATTTTCGTTTCGGACTATGTTCTGATGAGTTACGGAACAGGTGCAATCATGGCAGTTCCGGCACACGATACCCGTGACTATGAATTTGCAAAGGTGTTCGACCTGCCGATTATCGAAGTAGTCAAGGGCGGCGATGTCACCAAGGAAGCGTTCACCGATTGTGCAACAGGTACGATGGTCAACAGCGGTTTCCTCGATGGCATGTCTGTAGAAGATGCAAAGGTAAAGATTAAGGGCTGGCTGGAAGCAACTGGCAAGGGCAAGTCCAAGGTCAACTATAAGCTGCGTGACTGGGTATTCTCTCGGCAGCGGTATTGGGGCGAACCGATTCCGGTTGTTTACTGTGACAAGTGCGGCTGGGTTGGATTGCCGGAAAGCGAACTGCCGCTGACATTGCCGGATGTAGAAAGCTATATGCCGACGGATACCGGTGAAAGCCCGCTGTCCACACTGGAAAGCTTTATCAATACCACTTGCCCGAAGTGCGGTGGCCCTGCAAAGCGGGAAACCGACACCATGCCACAGTGGGCAGGTTCGAGCTGGTACTATCTGCGTTACTGCGACCCGAAGAACCCGAACGGCATTGCCTCCAAGGAAGCACTGAATTACTGGATGCCGGTTGACTGGTACAATGGCGGTATGGAACACACCACTTTGCACCTGCTGTATTCTCGGTTCTGGCATAAGTTCCTGTATGATATTGGCGTTGTCAATACTAAAGAACCGTACAAGCGGAGAACTTCTCACGGTATGATTTTGGGCGAAGACCCAGACCATCCGGGCAAGTTCACCAAGATGTCCAAGTCCAAGGGCAATGTCATCAATCCGGACGATGTTGTCAAGGAATACGGTGCAGATACCCTGCGTTTGTATGAAATGTTTGTCGGCGACTTTGAAAAGGCTGCTCCGTGGAGCACCTCCAGCATTCGTGGATGCAAGCGGTTCTTAGACCGTATCTGGGCATTGCAGGATAACCTGATTGACGGCGATACCTATCGGGAATCATTGGTACGGAAGATGCATCAGACCATTCAGAAGGTTTCCAATGACATTGAAACCCTGAAGTTCAATACTGCCATTGCCGCTATGATGGAACTGTTGAACGAAATCACTGCAACTGGTTCGATTAACAAGGCAGAATTCCGGACACTGTTGATTCTGTTGAATCCGTTCGCTCCGCATATTACAGAAGAACTGTATGAAACTTACTGTGGTGGAATCCTGCACGAACAGAGCTGGCCGACTTATGACGAAGCACTCTGCAAGGAAGACACTATTGAAATCGTTGTACAGATTAATGGTAAGGTACGCTGCAAGATGAATATTGCAGTGGGTGCAGAAAAGGATGCTGTTCTGGAACAGGCTCTGGCAGAACCGAAGATTGCAGAAGCCGTTGCTGGAAAGCAGCTGGTGAAGCAGATATATGTACCAAATAAACTGGTTAATTTTGTTGCAAAATAACCAAAATTAAAAAAACTTCCGATAAGGCTTGACAAACCATTTTCTGTGTGTTATAATAAAACATATTTGAAATGCCGAACAGAAAACTGCGGATTTTTCGTGTGTTTCTGGATGGCTGCCATGCCGGAAACGGTGTGATAAAAACCAAGTTGATTGCTAAGGACAGATTGATGTAGTATCCCGAAGTTCCGATGTCGGGACCATCGGTGGTATAGGTCAGAAGCAGGGGAAACTTTGCGGATGATCAGCCTCTGCCGTGGCGGCAAAGGGAGGGAAATGTAAGTGGCAGAAGTTCGTGTTGGCAAAAATGAATCTCTGGATACCGCACTGAAGCGGTTTAAGAGATCTTGTGCTAAGGACGGCGTAATTGCTGAGGTTCGGAAAAGAGAACATTACGAAAAGCCTTCAGTAAAGCGTAAGAAGAAGTCTGAAGCTGCTCGTAAGCGGAAATATTAATTTTTGACGCAAACAGCACAGCGGACACACTTGAAAAAGTGTGTCCGTTTTTTTGTAAGACAAAACCGATTCGACTGTTTTTGACACGTTCAGAGGCAGGGATGCGGTATGATAAAAGCAGAACAACAAGAAAGGAGCGAAGCGATTGATGTTTCGGATAACAGCAGCACTGCGTTCCGTGTGCGATATTACCCCGACCATGTTGCAGCATTTCGGAATTCGAGGATTGCTGCTGGATTTGGATAATACCCTGACCACCCACGACAACCCCCGTCCGGCGGAAGGCGTGCTGGATTGGATTGCGGTCATGAAAGAAAATGGCATTGCGATGTGTATTGTATCCAACAACCATCCGCCCAGAGTCAAACCGTTTGCAGATTTATTGGGGCTGCCCTTTGTCTGTGAGGGGAAGAAACCGCTTTCAAAGGGATTTCGAGAGGCGAGAGCCGTTATGGAACTTCCTTGGAAAGAACTGGCAGTGGTTGGCGACCAGATTTTTACGGATGTGCTGGGGGCAAACCTCAAACGGTTGAAATGTATTTTTGTCTTTCCGATTGCACACGAGCAAACTCGGTTTTTCCGGTTTAAACGGCGAATGGAAGTACCATTCCTTCCCCGTGAAATTTATCAAGAAGAGAAAGGAACACAATCATGAAAAATGTACTGGTTATCCATGGGCCAAACCTGAATTTGTTGGGAGAACGTGATCCGGCTTTTTATGGAAATGTGACATTCGACAAGCTGAATGAGATGATTTTAGAGCGGGCAGAAGCACTCGGTCTGCACTGCGAGATTTTCCAGTCGAACCACGAAGGTGCAATTATTGACAAGCTGCAAGCGGCAAGAAAAACGATGGATGGTGTAGTCATCAATGCCGGAGCATATACGCATTATAGCTATGCGATTCATGATGCGATTGCAGATATGCAACTGCCGTGTGTCGAAGTACACATTAGCAATATTCAGGCAAGAGATGCATTTCGGTCGAAGTCCGTCATTGCACCGGTCTGCACCGGAACGATTGCCGGCTTTGGCATTAACAGCTATTTTCTGGCATTGCAGGCATTGGCAATGCTTTAATTATGGATGATAGAATTGCTTAGAAAGGGGCTTTTGACGATGACTCGGATGGAACAATTGATGCAGCGGCTGCCGGAGGGCATTGACTGTGCGTGGATTTCCGCAGATGTCAACCGCCGATATTTTACCGGAATGGCATCTTCTGCCGGAAATGTGATTTGCTTTCGGAATGGAGCATACTTGCTGATTGACTTTCGGTATATTGAAAAAGCAAGAGCGTGTGTCAAGGATTGTCAGGTAATAGAACTGGAAAATCTGTCGGTACAGGTGGAAAATCTGTTGCAGCAGCACCACGCAACGACCATTGCAGTGGAATCCGCAGAAATGACCTTGCAGCAGTTTTCCAACCTGCAAAAGCGGTTTTCTCATCAGTATACGTGGGATACCAGCAATGTGCTGAGCGATGCGATTAAAGAATGCCGGATGGTAAAAACGCCGGAGGAAATCGAACAGATTCAGGCAGCCCAGCGAATTGCAGAAGCAGCCTTGCAGAATGTAATAGACTGGCTGCATGTAGGCGTAACAGAACGGGAAATTCAGAGAAAATTAGATTTCACGATGTTGGAACTGGGTGCAGAAGCAATGTCGTTCCCGACCATTGCTCTGACGGGTGCAAGAACCTCCATGCCGCATGGTGTGCCATCGGATGCAGCCGTACAGGCAGGGGACTTTGTGCTGATGGATTTCGGTGCAATGGTGAACGGCTATCACAGCGATATGACCCGAACGGTCTGCGTTGGAACACCAACCGAAAAGATGAAGAGCGTCTATGAAGTTGTTCAGAAGGCACAGGCAGCTGCCCTGCAAGCGGCTCGTGCTGGCATTACCGGAAAAGCACTGGATGCGACTGCAAGAGATATCATTACAGCGGCTGGCTATGGCAAGCAGTTCGGGCACTCTCTGGGGCACGGTGTTGGAATGGACATTCACGAATATCCGAACGCTGCACCGTCTTCTCATGTATCATTAGAACCGGGAAACGTGGTTACTGTAGAGCCGGGCATTTACCTGCCGGGAGAATTTGGTGTGCGGATTGAAGATTTCGTCGTCATCACAGAAACAGGCTGCCGGAATCTGACCGCAGTCACACCGGATTTGATTTGTATTCCAGCAAAATAAGCAAGAATTTCCTTTTTGTTCCGTTGGTTTGCTGGCAAGTGCAGCTGATAAAGAAATTGATCGGGAAACCTTGTGAAATGATTGCTTTGCAGGCGGAAATAAGCCTTGACAGATTACATGATTCTGTGCTATCATAAAGCTATCTTCTATGGATTGTGATAGATAGAAGAACATTTTGAAACCACGCAATATTCAGAAAGGATGAAGTGATACCATGAATCCATCTTATAAACGTCGTTTGTGCGGCATTTTGGCAGCTGCTTGCATGCTGACAGCAGCAACTGTTCCGGCAGTTTCACCGATTTTCTCTCAGGTTACCTTGTCTGTAGCAGCAGCAGAGGAAACGGATTTTTATAAGGGCTTGAAATATTTGAAATACAGTGATTATGCAGAAGTCATTGACTGCGACCAGACCCGTACGACCATTAAAATTCCGTCTTCCATTGGCGGTTTGCCAGTGCGAGTGATTGCAGAGCGTGCTTTTTATGGTTGCAAGAGTCTGGAAACGGTAACGGGTGGCGGAAATGTGCAGGTAATTGCCCCGAATGCCTTTTCTTCCTGTACCGCTCTAACCAGCATTGGAGCGATGGATTCCTTGCAGTCCATCGGAAGTTCTGCCTTTTCGGATTGTGTTTCCCTGAGTAATATCCCATCTTCGCAATCGCTGAAGAGTATCGGCGACCTTGCCTTTTTCAACTGTGTATCGTTGCAGAGCGTTGCCATTCCAGCAACCCTGACAACACTGGGAGAAAATGTATTTGGAGATTGCATCAGCTTGCAGACGTTTGCGGTCGAAAATGGAAACACATCATTTTCTGTTGAAAATGATGTGTTGATGAATGCCGAAAAGACAACGCTGTTCTGCTATCCGCCTGCAAAAACGGGAACAACTTATTCCGTACCAAATACGGTTACAGAAATCGCACCGTATGCGTTTGCTTCTGCTGCGGATTTGACAGATGTAACGCTGCCAACGGGCTTGCAGACCATTGGAGCGTGGGCATTTTCTCAGACGAAACTTACTTCCATTACCATTCCAAATACGGTAACAACGATTGGAAGCTATGCGTTCTGTAATGCAGCATCTTTGAAGCAAGTACAGTTGCCGAACAGCTTGCAGGAATTGCAGGCGGCTGCATTCTGGGGCTGTTCGTCTTTGGAGCAGGTAACCTTGCCGAACACCTTGCAGGAAATTCCGGTCTATGTATTTTATGGCTGTACCAGCTTGCAGAAACTAACTGTTCCATCCAGTGTGCAGACCATTGCCAGCGAAGCCTTTCAGGGAATGTCTCAAAAAATCACCGTTGCCTGCTATCAGAATTCTTATGCAGAAACCTATTTCCAGAAAATCATTTCAAGTGATAACGCACAGGGACGGGAATCTCGCTATACTTTGCAGACCATGGAAGCACCAGCTATTTTAAAGGGTGACCCAAATCAGGATGGGGAAATCAATGTTGCGGATGCAGTTTTTGTCTTGCAGTATTATGCAAAGAAAGCGGCTGGCAATCCAGTTTCCGTAACAGAAGCCGTTTATCAGGCGATGAATGTCGATGACAGCAGCGACGAGATTGATGTTGCGGATGCCGTGAAAATTCTGACCTACTATGCAAAGAAGGCAGCTGGACAAGAGCCAGACTGGAATTTCTAATCGGATTGAAAAAAATTTATGGAAAAGGCTTGCAAAACGCCGAAATCTGTAGTATAATAAAATATATACCTGTGCTTTCTGTCCGGAGGACAGCGGCAACAGAACAGGAGATAGAAACAAACAATCACGGAGGTTTAATTTTATGATTTCAGCAGGCGATTTCAGAAACGGTGTCACCTTTGAACTGGACGGCAACGTTGTACAGGTTATTGAATTCCAGCACGTAAAGCCGGGTAAGGGTGCTGCATTCGTTCGTACCAAGTATAAGAATGTCATCACTGGTGCAGTGGTAGAACGTTCTTTCAACCCGACTGATAAGTATCCGACCGCTTACATTGAACGGAAGGACATGCAGTATCTGTATGAAGATGGCGGTCTGTATTACTTCATGGACATGGAAACCTACGAACAGCTGCCAATTGATGGCAAGAAGCTGGGCGATGCATTCCGGTTCGTAAAAGAAAACATGGAAGTTAAGGTTCTGTCCTATAAGGGCAACGTATTCGGTGTAGAACCGCCGTTCTTTGTAGAACTCGAAGTAACCGAAACTGATCCGGGCTTCAAGGGCGATACTGCAACCAACGCAACCAAGCCGGCAACACTGGAAACTGGTGCAGAAATCAAAGTTCCGCTGTTTATCAACACTGGCGACAAGATTCGGATCGACACCAGAACCGGCGAATATATGGAACGTGCATAAGAATCGAGCTCGATTCTTGGCATAAATACAGGTACATGGTATCTGTGAAAAAACAGTCTGTTTCAGCAATGGACAAAAGAAAAGAAAGAGGGCGGAGCATATGAATTTGAGTGACAAGATGTCTTATCTGAAGGGCTTAGTGGACGGCATGGAACTGGACTTGACCACAAAAGAAGGTAAAGTTCTGGGTCAGCTGCTGGACGTGCTTCAGGAAACGGTTTTGTATGTAACGGATTTACAGGATCAGGTAGATGAACTGACAGAACTCTGCGAATCTCTGGACGAAGACCTCGGCGACGTGGAAGATGCAGTCTTTGGCGATGAAGAGGATGATGAAGACGAAGCAGACGAGTTTGAAGACGATGACGACGATTATGATGACGACGACGATGATATGTATGAAGCAGTATGTCCGAATTGTCAGAATACGATTGTATTGTCAGATTCTGTTCTGGATGAAGGCACGATGCATTGTCCGTGCTGCAACGAATTGCTGGAATTTGATTACAGCGATTTGACCATGGATGATTTGGAACACAAAGAAGAGGATGCAGAAGATGCAGAATCGGAAACAGAACCAGAAGCATAAATGACATCCATTGGAATCTGCACAGAAAACATGTAAGAAAAAATAAGCTGACAGATTGTTGTCGGCTTATTTTTTTAGAGTCAAATATCACTGAACTTATAACCGCATTTTTCCGGAAAGACAGCAATTTGCCCAGTTGCTGTCTGGGATGTTTTAAAATTCAGAGAAAATTGTACAAAAAATCATGTGGAAAATGGGTTGTATTTTCAAAAATTGCGTGGTATAATAAAATTACGATTATTTTTATGAAAGAGAGGGAAAATTGTGTTTCCAATCATCGAAAAAACCGTGTTGAATCCATCGGTTGTTAAAATCAAGCTGGATGCACCACTGATTGCAAAAAAAGTATTACCGGGGCAGTTTATCATTTTCCGGATTGACGAGTACGGAGAACGTGTTCCGCTGACGGTTGCCGATTATGACCGGGAAGCCGGAACGATTACGCTGATTTTCCAGATTGTCGGTCATACGACCGAACGGCTCGCTGCTTTGAACGCTGGCGATTCCATTCTGGACTTGGTAGGACCTTTGGGCGTGGCAACCGAAATTCCGGAGGGCGTAGAATCTGTTTGTGTTGTTGGCGGCGGCGTTGGATGTGCAATTGCGTATCCGCAGGCAAAGCAGCTGTTCCACATGGGCAAAAAGGTAGATGTCATTGCTGGTTTCCGGAGCAAGGATATTGTCATTCTGGAAGACGAATTCCGGCAGTGCAGTGACAATCTGTTCCTCTGTACCGATGACGGCACATATGGACAGAAAGGTTTTGTTACCAACGTGTTGCAAGAACAGATTGATGCCGGAAAGAAATATGATATGGTCATTGCGATTGGTCCAATTCCGATGATGAAATTTGTTTCTAAGGTAACTGAACCGTATGCAATCCCGACAATCGTTTCCCTGAATCCAATTATGGTAGACGGTACAGGAATGTGCGGCGGATGTCGTGTCACCGTAGATGGTCAAATTCGGTATGCCTGTGTCGATGGCCCAGACTTTGACGGTCATAAGGTAGACTATGACGAATTGATGCGGCGTGGCGGAACGTATCGGGAACAAGAACACGCATGTAGAATGATGAATGCGGAAGTAAAATAAGGAAAGGAGTATCGTTTCCGATTGGAAGCGATGAAAAACGCAATGGCAAAACCAAATATGGCATTGGAAAAAGTGCCGATGCCGGAACGAGATCCAAAAGAACGGGCAACTTGTTTTGAAGAAGTTGCAATGGGATATACGCCAGAAATGGCAATGGAAGAAGCAACTCGCTGTCTGAACTGCAAGGCAAAGCCTTGTGTCGCAGGTTGTCCGGTTGGCGTTCGTATCCCAGAATTTATTCAGCAGATGGCAGCTGGAAATTTCTTAGAAGCTTATCAAATTATCACCTCCACCAACAGCCTGCCGGCAGTCTGCGGAAGAGTCTGTCCGCAGGAATCACAGTGTGAGGGCAAGTGTGTCCGTGGCAAGAAGGGTCAGCCGGTCGGAATCGGTCGTCTGGAACGGTTTGCCGCAGACTATGCGAGAGAACACGGAAACTTGCAGGCAAAACCCGTTGCACCAAACGGGCACAAGGTTGCTGTTGTTGGCGGTGGCCCTGCTGGTCTGACCTGTGCTGGCGATTTGGCACGGCTGGGCTATCAGGTAACCATTTTTGAAGCATTTCAGGTTGCTGGCGGTGTTTTGATGTATGGCATTCCGGAATTCCGTCTGCCGAAGAGCATCGTACAGAAAGAAGTAAAAACACTGGAAGAACTGGGCGTTGAAATCCGTCCAAATATGGTAATCGGTAAGATTCTCTCCATTGATGAACTGATGGAAGACGGCTATGAAGCAGTATTTGTTGGTTCTGGTGCAGGTCTGCCACGGTTTATGGGCATTCCGGGCGAATCGCTGGTTGGTGTTTGCTCTGCAAACGAATATCTGACCCGAATCAACCTGATGAAGGGCTATCGGGAAGAATATGATACACCAGTCATAAAGTCCAAGGCAGTTGCCGTTGTCGGCGGCGGAAATGTTGCAATGGACGCTGCAAGAAGTGCATTGCGGATGGGTGCAGAACATGTTTATATTGTTTACCGCCGTTCCGAAGCAGAAATGCCGGCAAGAAAAGAAGAAGTACACCATGCAAAGGAAGAGGGCGTAGAATTCCTGAACCTGAACAATCCGGTAGAAATTCTGGGCGATGAAAAGACTGGCAGAGTCAATGGCATGAAGTGCATCAAGATGGAACTGGGCGAACCGGACGAAAGCGGCAGACGGCGGCCAGTTGCCATTCCGGGCAGTGAATATGTGCTGGATGTAGATACCGTTATCATGTCCATTGGTACTTCTCCGAATCCGCTGATTCGGACAACCACAGCTGGATTGGAAGCCAATAAGCGGGGCTGTCTGATTGTCAACGAAGATACCATGCAGACTACCAAGGATGGCGTGTATGCAGGCGGTGACGCAGTAACCGGTGCAGCAACGGTGATTCTGGCAATGGGAGCTGGTAAAAAAGCAGCAGCGTCCATTGACGAATATATCAAAGCGAAGGCGTAAGCCGGAAAGGAACACAGCATGAGAAAAAGAATGGCAAAATACGGATTGGCAGTCAGTGTAGCAGCATTGACGGGAGCTTTGAGCATGATGCCTGCCGCTGCATCCAGCGGTAGCAGCAGTTCCTCTGCCACTGGAAGCGGTGGAATGGTTGGCTCTCTGATTATGATGGTATTGCTGTTTGCGGTCATGTATTTTATCCTGATTCGTCCGCAGAAGAAGAAGGAAAAGGAACAGCAGGCGATGCAGCGTGCCGTACGGGTTGGCGATGAGATCGTTACTATCGGCGGAATTGTTGGTCTGGTAACCCGTGTGGAAGACGATACCATTCAGATTGAAACGGGTGGCGACCGTCACAAGATGCGGATTAAGACCTGGGCAATTCAGGAAAACATCACCGTTAAGGAAGACAATGAACGGGCAAAGGCTGCTGCGGCAGAAGAAGCCAAGGCAAAGAAAGAATCCAAGAAAAAGAAGAAGGACGACGAAGAAAGCGTTCTGAAAGACTAAGGATTTTTCAAGTACATGAAGGAAAAGGCGGCAAATCAGAAATTGGTGAGCCGCTTTTTTCGTCAAAAGGAGGATGTATATGAAGTTTTTGAAAAAGGGATTAGCAGTTCTATTTGCTTGTACATTTGTTTCTGTACCGCTTTATCATCCTGTGAAAGCAGATGCTGTTAGCATGGATGATATGGGCGATATGAATGAAGACCAGGAAGTTTCTGTTTCGGATGCGGTAGAAATTTTGACGATATATGCAAAAAGTGCTGCCGGACAATCGCCCTCTGTAACAGAGCGGAAAAGATTTGTTGCAGATGTCAATTATGATGTCCAAATCACGGTGGAAGATGCAGTTTATGTGTTGACTTATTATGCAAAAACGGCAGCTGGTTTGTCGCCATCCTGGGAGAGCCTTGGTATTTCCATGCCCCAGCGTTGTCCAGAAACAGCGTCATATAAGAGAATTCATACAACTAAAACAGAAACCGGAAATTTAGTGAATGTATCGTTTCTTGATATCGATGATGATGGAGAAAAAGAAACAATCGCTAAGTATAAAGTAGATGGACAATATGACCACAGTTATTTCTATAATGTTTATGAGCAAGATGGTTCGGTAAATACTTATGATGGGCGGTCAAGGAATTCCAGCAAAACAAGTCTTATCACACTTGTTTATGATAAGAATATTGATAAAAGATACCTTGCAAATATGGAATATTTTTCATTATACTTGGATGGAGAAGGTTCGAGTTTAACTCGTTATGATGGAAAACAGGTGGCATCTTATTATACACTTAATACAGAGAATGCATATCCAAAGCAAATAGAATTAAACACCAGTACAGAATTTACCATTTCCGGAAATCCAGTGACATTGGAAGAAGCACGGAACTATTTTGAAAATATTGAAATTTTAGATTCGGATGAACGAAATCTGGCGAATCGGTATTCCAATTACTTGAAAAATTATAATAAGTATATGGAAACAATATATTTAAAAAATCCGGATAAGTGGGCTTCTTCTTTGGATGGATATAATGCATGGGATTTGATGTTCATAAGCCGAAGTAATTTCATTGCTGGTGTGAATGGAGATTATAGTGAAATTGGACAGTGGGCGGAAACTAAATTATATGGTATAAAGTCTCCCATGTTTCCGGGATATATCATTGATTATCCAGGGGAATATCCAGATGTGATTCACGTTGATTCTGGAGAAATTACAGATTCTACATGGGTAGGAATGTCTTATTCCGAATTGGTTTCTGCATTGGGAAAGCCAGATGGCTATGGACTTATGCAGATTGATGGCAATTTTCCAAGTGCAAGTTATAATATCGATGGAAGGGGAATTGCTTTTTATTTTTATGATGTTATTGCAGACCTTGAGACATTAGATCCTGGGGAAGATGCAAAAAGATGTTTGGAAGAAAAGAACCCATCTGTAACACATGCACAGATTTCTAATGGTTTATGGAATTTTTAACTTTTTAAGATGAAAAAGACGGCTGACCGAAATGGTGAGCCGCCTTTTTGTTTTTGATTTATTTTTTAGGGTAAGGTTGTTTTTCATCGGTCTGGTTCAGCAGGTAATCAATGCTGGTATGATAGAAGTTTGCCAGCTGGATGAGGATACTGGTGGGAATATCTCGTTTTCCCAGTTCATAATGAGAATATGCAACCTGCGAACAGTGCAGATAATCCGCAAGGTCTTTTTGATACAAATCATGGTCTTCCCGCAAATCTCGGATTCGTTGGTATCGCATCATCCACCTCCATTTTTCTGTTATTATACGACAAAATCCGAGTGAAAATTGATAAATAAAACAATTTGTTTTATAATAAGAGAAAAGGAGGGGATGCTGATGGAATCGTATGAAAAACCCTATTTTCAATTGTTCTGTACGGTTTGCGATGTAATCGAAAATATAGAATTATTTTTGGGGAATGCCACATTGACGGGGACACAGCAGCAATTTTTGAGAAAGCAGATTGAACAGTTGAAACGAGTCCAACAAATCACAGAAGAAATGGTGATTGTCAAGGACGAGGAGCGTAAAATTTATAGAATTAAGTAGAAACAACCGTTTCCACGCATAATTTCCCACCCTCATGCATACATATCCATCAGGAATTCTACCGATGAGAGAGGGGCATGATTGCAATGCATCCAAAACGCTGTTCATCCTGTCCGCCACCGCCACCCTGTAAAAAACGCCCTGTCCGGCGAACCTGCTGGCAGTCCCCTATTTGGAGTACGATTCTTGCGGTGCTTGCAGGGCTGGCAGTGGTGTTGCTGTTTTTGCTGTTGTTTTCCCTGTTGATTAGTAATATTGATGCTTCGGAAGAACTAGTTGCCGCAATGGGTTGTGTTTCCCTCTGTGCCGGCAGTTTTACTGCTGGCTTTGTTGCTGCAAAACGCAGACGCTGCAAAGGGCTGCTGATTGGGCTTGCCTGCGGCATTGCCATGTATCTGGTTACGTTTTTAATTGGCTTGTTGCTGCTGCAAAGTTTTGCGGCTGCCGGAACATTTTCCAAGCTGATTTTTATGGTTCTGTGCAGCTGTATCGGCGGGGTGGTCGGCGTGAATACCAAATGCCGTGTGCCACGCTGCTGAAAAATTGGCAGGAAAGTAACCAAAAGAACTTGTGTGCAATTGTGCAATATGTAAAATTTTTTTGCGAATCGGCAAAGGCTATTGAAAACAAAGGGGGAGTATGATATAATAGTTTATATCCCCTTAGGACGTTATCGTCCCGAGGATTTCATGCAGTTTCTAAGGCGAAAAGCAAGTGCAGAACTGTAAGTATGTTTGATAGGGAGGATTTTTGTTATGAAGCACATCAAGACCATCAATAAGGCAAATCTGAAGGAATCTGCTGCTAAGGGCGGCTGCGGTCAGTGTCAGGCTTCTTGCCAGTCTGCCTGCAAGACTTCTTGCACCGTTGCAAACCAGAAGTGCGAACGGTAAGCAAACGATTTTGATTCGTTCGAGATAAATCCGTACACCGGATTCGGTGTACGGATTTTGCCGTACAGGACAAAAAACAGTCGATGCAGCCTTGCTGTATCCAGAAAGAACCTGCAAGAATTGCAAAATAGAAAGAGTGAAATTATGATTCATAAGTATAAATTACATGGCTATAATGTCGTGTTGGATGTCAACAGCGGTGGCGTGCATCTGGTCGATGATTTGACCTATGATATGCTGGACAATGTTGCACCGCCATTTTCGGATGTCTGTCCGCCGGAAGTTGTAGAAAAGCTGTCTGCTTTTTATCAGGAAGCCGACATTCTTTCCTGCTATGATGAAGTATTAGAGGCATACAACGAACAGATTCTCTTCTCGGAAGATGACTATGAAAAGTATGCAGATTGTTCCGTTGCTTCTCCGATTAAGGCAATGTGTCTGCATATTGCCCATGACTGCAACCTGCGTTGTGAATATTGTTTTGCTTCTACGGGCGACTTTGGCGAGGGCAGAAAGCTGATGCCGTTGGAAACCGGAAAGCAGGCAATTGATTTCCTGCTGAAGCATTCTGCAAACCGGAAGAATCTGGAACTGGACTTCTTCGGCGGTGAACCGCTGATGAATTTTGAAGTGGTAAAGCAAGTCGTTGCTTATGCAAGAAGCAAGGAACAGGAATACGGGAAACATTTCCGATTCACGATTACCACAAACGGTATGCTGCTGAACGATGACAACATTGATTTCATCAACAAGGAAATGTCCAATGTTGTGCTCTCTATTGACGGCAGAAAGGCAGTCAATGACCGGATGCGGAAGCGAGTAGACGGCAAGGGCAGCTATGATATTATCTTGCCAAAGTATCAGCGTCTGGTTGCACAGCGTGGTGATAAGGAATACTATGTGCGTGGTACTTATACCAAGTACAATCTGGACTTCTCCAACGATGTATTTGACCTGTTGGAACATGGATTTGACCAGATTTCTGTAGAACCGGTCATGGCAGATGAAAATGACCCATATGCAATCACAGAAGCAGATCTGCCAGCAATCTTCAAAGAATACGAAGTATTGATGAATAAGATTCTGGACTACGAAAAGACCGGAAAGAAGTTCAATTTCTTCCACTTCATGTTGGATTTGGATCAAGGTCCTTGTGCCATCAAGCGTCTGCGGGGCTGCGGTTGCGGCAATGAATATGTTGCAATTACACCGGACGGTGACATTTATCCGTGCCATCAGTTTGTTGGAATGGAAGAATGGAAGATGGGCAACCTTGAAGAGGGAACATTCGACCAGGCAAAGAAAGCAGACTTTGCAAAGGCACATATCTACACCAAGCCAGATTGTCGGGAATGCTGGGCAAGATTCTATTGCAGCGGCGGTTGCAATGCGAACAACTACCAGTATGCCGGCGACATTCGGAAAGCACATAAGCTCTCTTGCGAAATTGAAAAGAAGCGGCTGGAATGTGCGATTGTCATGAAAGCAATCCGGATGGAACAGGCAGAACAGGCAGCGACAGAATCCAATTCTTAACAAGAAAATGATAGCAGGATACAGAGGACAGCAGTAAAATGTTGTCCTCTTTGTCTATTTTCAATAAAAAATTGTTGAAAATTTAATTCATATTCACTATATACAATACCTTGACATACAGGGGGGTAATATGGTATACTATAAATAGAAATCTAATTGATTTCTATAAAAGAAATAAAAAGGAGAAAGGATGATTTTTATGAAAAAGAAGGGTTTCGTTGCAGTTGCAATGGCTGCGGTTTTGGCAAGCAGTATGCTGTCTGTTCCGGCATTTGCCTGGAGCAAGGATGATATCATTGCTGGCGATGAACATACGCTTATCGTGTCTTATCATTGGAGTGGGATTGACCAATTGGTCATTGGTGATACAGAAGATGAAACTTATTTTATTGCTCATGGCGATACAGGACGCATTGCAATTGTGATGGAAGATGAAAGTACCGTTCCGGATACTACAACAATTTCTTCTGATTTGACCGCTGTGCCTGCAGAAAGCTATCAGTTTGATGGACTTTATTCTTTATGGAATGAGCAGATTGCAACATTGTTCTCACCATTACTGAACTTGAAAACAACTTATTTTGTTTCTGCTTCTGAGCAGGATGCAGAAAAGTTTTATCAGCTGCCGGGTGTGGAAACGGTCTATGAAATTCATTCAGAAGCAGAGCATGAAACATGGATTGGAGATGGAACAAGTACTTCTATCAATGTGACTGTAAAAGTTGAAAAAGGAACAGATTTTGGCGTAGAACAGTGTGCAAGTTTACCTTATACGGTTTCTTCCGTTACAGAAATCGAGAGCACAGACGATGCAATGGATGCATACAAATTGGTTGTAAAAGTGCCAGACGGAAAAATCTATAAAGCAGCATTGGATATGATTAGAACGCTGTTAGAAGAGGATATTGTGCCGGATGCATCTGTAAGTTATATGATGACAGAGTTGGCATTAGCAGGAAAGCCAGTTTTGAAAGAAGTTCCGAACCACTATCTTGCTGCCAACAGCGATTTAGACGGAGATGGGACAGTTGGTGTATCGGATGCCGTAGAGCTTCTGACCTATTATGCAAGAAAGGCAGCGAATCTTCCGGCAAGCTTTTCTCATTTCGATGACCAGGAAGCAGTATTGCAGCTGGCGGATGTCAACAAGGATGGAAACATAGATACTGCTGATGCAGTGGAAATCTTGACATATTATGCAGGAAAAGCAGCTGGTATGCTGTAATTTATATCGTTTCAAAAATAAGAAAATCGTGCACGGAATTCGGTTTAGAGTTCCGTGCATTTTTGTGCTATTTCCGAAATTAGACAGTTGCATTTTTTGAGAAATGGTGTTATAATATCATTGTATGTCAACACCGATGCAGAACGGAAAAAAGGAGTCATTCCATGAAAAGAATCACATTGATTACCGGACATTATGGTTCGGGAAAAACCAATTTTGCGGTTAATTTGGCACTGCGGCAGGCTGCGGAAGGGAAAAAGGTGACAGTCGTCGATTTGGATATTGTCAACCCTTATTTTCGGACAGCAGATTTTGCGGAACTGTTTGAACAGAACGGCATTCATCTGGAGAAAACGCTCTATGCCAATACCAGTCTGGATATTCCGGCGATTTCCTTTGACCTTGCCCGGTTGGCATATGAGGAAGAATGCCTGATTATTGACGTGGGCGGCGATGATGCCGGTGCAACGGCACTGGGTCGATACGCCGAAATGCTGCGTTCCTATCAGGCGGAATTGGACATGTGGTATGTGGTGAACCGCTACCGCTACCTGACCGCTCAGCCGCAGGAGGCTTTGACGCTGCTCTATGAAGTGCAGCAGGCAGCCCGCTTGCAGCCGACTGGTATTGTCAACAATTCCAACCTCGGCAGCGAAACCACAGCGGAATTGATTTTAGAGGCTGTTCCCTATGCAAAAACCATTGCAGAAGCAGCCGGTCTACCGCTGATTTGTACCACTTATCGGGAAGATTTGCCCGTACAGGTGGAAAACGGTTTTCCGGTACAAGTCTATGTCAAGCCCGTCTGGGAGCAGGATGCTGCATTCTAAATCCTACTGACGGACGATTCGGCGGAAGGAGGGAAAGAGCAATGGAAAAAATGAAAGTGCGGTTTGACCGCTGCAAGGGCTGCGGACTGTGTGTCAGTGTCTGTCCAAAGAAGCTGGTAAAACTGCAAACAGAAAAGCGGAACGAAAAAGGCTACTTCACTGCGGTCTGCACCGATCAGGATGCGTGTATCAGCTGTGCAATGTGTGCAATGATGTGTCCGGACTGTGCAATCCAGATTGAAAAATAGAAAGAAGGCGTAACAACGTGGAAAGAAGTCTTATGAAAGGCAACGAAGCACTTGCAGAAGCTGCGATTCGGGCAGGTTGTAAATGTTTCTTTGGGTATCCGATTACGCCGCAGACAGAACTTTCTGCTTATATGGCAAAGAAGATGCAGAAAGCAGGCGGTGTATTTTTACAGGCAGAATCTGAAATTGCTGCCATCAACATGGTTTTGGGGGCAACCTCAACTGGCGTACGAGCAATGACCTCTTCTTCTTCTCCGGGGATTTCCCTGAAGGCAGAGGGCATTTCCTATATGGCAGGTTCTGACCTGCCAGGCGTTATTATCAACGTGCAGCGTGGTGGCCCGGGTCTGGGTTCGATTCAGCCGGCACAGTCTGACTATTATCAGGCAACCCACGCAATGGGACATGGTGACTTCCATATTTTCGTATTTGCACCGTCCTCCGTACAGGAAATGGTCGATATGGTTACATTGGCATTCGACAAAGCCGATGAATACCGGATGCCAGCAATGATTCTGGCAGATGGTCTGTTGGGACAGATGATGGAACCAGTAACCTTCCCAGAACCGCTGGAAACACTGCCGGACAAGTCCGATTGGGCAACCAATGGACACCAGAACAAGCGTGCACACCACATCATTAACTCCCTGTACCTCGACCCGGCAGAACTGGAAGCAAAGGTCAAGGAACGGTTCAAGCGGTATGCAATTGTAGAAGAAAAGGAAACCCGTGCAGAATCCTATCTGTGCGACGATGCAGAAATTGTAGTAACCGCCTATGGTGCTTCTGCAAGAGTTGCAAAGTCTGCGGTGAATACGGCAAGAAAAGCTGGCATTAAGGCTGGTCTGTTCCGTCCGATTACCCTGTGGCCATTCCCGAAGAAGGAATTGCAGGCAGCAACAAAGTCTGCAACCCACATTCTTGATGTAGAAATGTCAATGGGTCAGATGGTAGATGATGTACGGTTGGCAACAGAATGCCGCATTCCGGTTTCGTTCTTTGGCAGAACCGGCGGTGTCATTCCGACACCAGGCGAAGTTCTGGCTGAATTGAAAAAGCTTGCAGGAGGTGCAGAATAATGGCAGTGGTATTTGAACGGCCGAAAGCATTGCTGGACGTGCCGATGCATTTCTGCCCGGGCTGTGGGCACGGGATTGTGCATCGTCTGGTCTGCGAAGTATTGGATGAAATGGGCATTGAGGGAAACACCATCGGGGTTGTACCGGTTGGATGTTCCGTTATGTCCTATGATTATTTTGGATGTGATGTCATCGAAGCACCGCACGGCAGAGCTCCGGCAGTTGCAACTGGTGTCAAGCGTTCCAATCCGGACAAGATGGTCTTTACTTATCAGGGCGATGGCGACCTTGCCGCAATTGGTACAGCGGAAACCGTACACAGCGGAACACGTGGAGAAAATCTGGTTATTATCTTTATCAATAACACGACTTATGGTATGACGGGTGGTCAGATGGCACCGACTACCATGCCGGGACAGGTTACTCAGACAACCCCATATGGTAGAGATCCGAAGTATGCTGGTTACCCAATTCGGGTTTGTGAAATGATGTCCACCTTGACGGGTGTTGCATTGGCACAGCGTGTTGCTGTAGACAGCGTTCCGCACATTCGGGAGGCTAAGAAGGCAATCCGCAAGGCATTTGAAAACGAAAAGGCAGAAAAGGGACTTTCAATTATCGAAGTTCTGTCCACTTGCCCGACCAACTGGGGTATGGCACCGCAGGAGGCAATGCAGTTCGTCAAGGATAAGATGAGCCATTATTATCCGCTGGGCGTATATAAAGATGGTGCAGCAGGGGAGGATGAACAGGCATGACAACTGAATTTATTTTAGCTGGTTTTGGTGGACAGGGCATTTTGTTCGCCGGAAAAATTCTGGCATACTGCGGACTGATGGCAGGAAAAGAACTGTCGTGGCTGCCGTCTTATGGTCCGGAAATGCGTGGCGGCACAGCAAACTGTTCCGTCTGTATTTCCGATGAACCGATTGGTTCTCCGCTGGTAACTGCTCCGAATTGTCTGATTGCCATGAATGGCCCGTCCTATACCAAATTTGTCAATGCAGTGCAGCCGAACGGCTTAATTCTGCTGGATAACTCTGTGGTAGAGGAAAAAGCCGTACGGGATGACGTGAAAACGATTTCCCTGCCGGCAACCGATATGGCAACCGAAAACGGTCTGAATGGTTCTGCAAACATGATTCTGCTGGGCAGAATGCTGGCAGAAACCAAGCTGTTTGATTTGGATACCGTACAAAAGGCAATGGAAAAGTGCATTCCGCCGAAGCGTGCACATTTGATTGAAGCAAATATGAAAGCGGTTCGGATTGGTGCAGAAAGCAAGTAAGCACGTTCTGAGATGAAAAGATAACAAAAGGCTGTCGTATGATGATTGCATACGGCAGCCTTTTGTATTGATTTTATTATCCTTCTCCCTGCGATTGCAGCACCCACGGCAAAAATTTTGCTTTCCTAGTAAAAATCCATGTTTGCGAGTAGACCGTATTGTCCTGCATATCTAGCACCGTGTGACTAGCAGTTTCATCGGTTAGAAAGGTGCAGGAAATCACGATGAAATTTTCCCGTTTACAGCCGTAATTGTTGCATTCCCATTCGGTCTGGCAGAGGGATTCCTCATAAGAAAATGTTTGAGCAGTTGCATGCATTTGTGGAGAGAGCGGATGCCAGATGGTGAAATCTGCGGCTGTTTGTTGAATCGCAGCCCGAATTTCCCATTGTTGAAACACATCAGAATCAGAAATGGTAATGATGTTATTTTTTTCAATTTGAGAAATAGAGAGGAAACGGGCAGAACATCCAATCAGAATGATTCCGCCAACCAGTGCCCATTTTTTCCAGTGTCGCCACTTCATCCGCAGAGTTCCAGAATTGCAGCTGCCATCATCCGAACATCTTTCATCAGGTGTTCAATCGGAACAAATTCATCATCACCATGCATGTGATAGTCCCAGTTCGGAAACTCTGCTCCGAACGCAACGCCACCCGGAATATCATGGACATAAGTACCGCCACCAATGGCAATGCATTCACCCTTTTCTCCGGTTTCTTCTTCATAAATGCGGAGCAGGGTCTGCACAAATGGACTTTCCTTTGGAACAACATGGGGGTCATTCTGAATGATAACTTTGCAGGAACAGCCATTTTCCTGTAAGCGTTTCTGTACTTGCTGGAAGATGGCTTCTTTGGTAGTGCTAATTGGGTAACGAATATCCATCATACCGACCCATTTGTCGCCCTGAATCTCCAGCTGGCTGCAAATGCAGGTCAATGCACCAGATTCCGCATCTTCGCAGGCAATGCCTAAATTGCTGCCGTCTGTGCAGCCGTGTGGGAAACAAGTAGACAGTGCCTTGCACATCGGGAAATCTGGCAGTTTGGCGAGCAGCTCCAGCAGCCCTGTAATGGCATTGTTGCCAGTTTCCGGTGTTGAAGCGTGTGCAGCTTGCCCGTTCCAAGTCAGCTTTACAAAATCGCTGTTGGCGATGATGGTGCAGTTCTCCGGTAGCAACTTATGATACAAGGCAGGCAGAACACAAACAGCCTGTGCCGGAACGGCATTGGGAGCAGTGCCAGCTTTCAGCAGTAAAATAGAATCTTTGGTGGCAGGTGCTTCAAATTGGACTCGCATCATGCCTTTTTCAATGGAAATCAGCGGATAGCTGCCGTCTGGCGTAAAGACCAGCGGCGGCATCGTATCTTTTTGGTTGTAATATTCCAAGTCAGTAGAGCCGTTTTCTTCATTGCAGCCGAGCAGCAACCGAACCGGCTTTTTCAGCTGGATTCCAGCATCTGCAATTGCCTTGATTGCATAGAGAGCCGCAACTGCAGGACCTTTGTCGTCAATTGCACCTCTGCCATAAATGCAGTCGTTCTGTATGGTGGCAGTAAACGGCGGTGTATGCCAGTTTTCTTCCATGACAGGGACAACATCCAGATGGGCTAAAATACCTAGATGCGGGGCAGTGTCCGTGCTGGTATCAGCAACGCCAACATGGTAGTCAAAATTGGTTGTGTGCAGCCCGAATGATTCCGCAGTTTGCAGCATAAAGTCCAGTGCTTTGGCACAATTTGTGCCATAAGGTGTTCCGTTTTCTGGTTCAGCTGTGGCAACACTGGGAATACCAATCAGCGTTTGCAGGGTATCCAGCATGGCGGATTTGTTTTCTTCTATTTTTTGCTTTACAAGTTCTGGTAACATCGAACCATTCCTTTCTCATTGGTTAAGGGTAACTTTCAAAGCTGCCCCGTTTTTACTTCATTTTGCAACGGTTTTCCATCAAAGAAGTCTGCTAGATTTTGCAGGGTAACTTCTGCAATGTTTTTCAGTGCCTCGTTGGTTAAAAATGCCTGATGCGAAGTCAGCAGTACATTTGGCATGGACAGCAGCAACGATAATACTTGGTCACGGTGGATATTCTCAGAGAAATCCTCGAAGAAAAAGGCAGTTTCTTCCTCATAAACATCCAGCCCAGCCGCCGCAATTTTTCCGCTTTGCAGGGCAGAAAGTAAAGCTTCACTTTCAATCAGCATCCCTCTGGACGTATTCAGCAGAACAACGCCGTCTTTCATGTCCGCAATGGTGTCTTTGTTGATAAGATGCTTGGATTGTTCTGTCAGCGGGCAGTGTAACGAGAGAATATCGCTCTGCTGGAACAGCGTATGCAGGTCTACATAGTGAATAGAGGGGTCGTTTGCTGGGTAGGGGTCATATGCCAGCACTTCCATCCCGAAGCCCTTGCAGATATTCATGAAAATCTGCCCGATTCGCCCCGTTCCGATGACGCCGACTGTTTTCCCGTGCAAGTCAAATCCTGTTAAGCCGTTCAGTGTAAAGTTAAAATCTCGAGTGCGGTTGTATGCCTTGTGAATTTTGCGATTCAGGCAGAGCAGCAGCCCCATCGTGTGTTCTGCAACTGCATACGGAGAATAGCCCGGTACACGCAGAATTGGCATCTTTCCATGAGCAGCGTTGCGGTCAACGTTGTTATATCCGGCACAACGCAACGCAATCACCTTGACGCCGAACCGATAGAGGTCTTCGATGACAGGTGCACTTAGGTTATCGTTTACGAATGGAATCACAGCACTGCATCCCTGTGCAAGAGAAACGCTGTCGGGAGTGAGTTTGTGTTCAAAGTAGCGGATGCGGAAGCGGTGGTTGAGCTGGTCGAACCAAGTGCGGTCGTAAGGTTTGGTATCAAAAAAAGCAATCTGTTCCATGTGGAAACCTCCTATTTTATGATAGTTTATCGTTTGCAGAAGCAGTGGAATTTATACTTGCAAGTGCAGTTTCGGCAATACTTTCACCCGATAAAATTCCATGCCAGTTATCAGAGAGAAATCATAACTCAGGAACATGACATTCAAGCAACCAGCTAAAATATATGCTCCATATTTTCCGAACTCGCCCAGATTATCCAGAAATTCCGCCATTCCGAACAGGAAAATGACCAGCCCGAAATAACAGCCGATACAGAGATTAAAAATCAGCAGCTTTATCAGAATCCGGAGAATACCCGGACGAATCCGGCTGAGATAAGGGCGAAGCAAGGGGTAATGCCCGAAAAAGAGAATAAAAATCAAGCTTGCATCTTTATTTGGCGTGATAAATAGCGAAAGTACACCGACTGCCAGATACATGATAAACGCCCAGTAAGGGGATGTTGTTTCCGCCATAATCAGGATGAGCAGGCTGCACAACATCGGCATAATGAGATAAAACATCGGCAGAACGCCGGTAATAAACAGAAACAGCAGACAGAACGAAGCGAGCGTTCCGCCGAGGGCAATGCGGTAGGGAAGTGGTTGTTGACGCATACGGAAACCTCCTAGAAAACGTGCAAAATTGTGCAGAATGCAAAAAAATGAAGCTTGTACTTGTAACAATATTATAACAGTTTCCGTGGATTCTGTCAACGGTGTGGGCAGAGAAAAACGGTCTGCTGAAGGACTCGGCAGACCGTTTTTGGATGATGAAAATTTACTTGAATCAATTCTATTTTTCTATTGACAATAGTTTATTTTTCATAATGCAGAGGTCAGAAATATTTAGTATATTGTCCTTAGAAAAATCTGCTGCTTGCCAGTTAGCAAGTTCTGTGTCATCATTTAGAAGCCACTTTTGAAGTGCTATAATATCAGCAATTGAAAATTGACCATCATTATTGCAATCGCCTACTATGCTTTTTGAATCAACTATTTCAAATTTAATTATTTCAGTATTTAAGCTTCCTGTTCCATTATAAACTGTAAAATATGCATTAAATTTTCCTTTTCCCAGTTTGTTTGCTTCTATTCGATACGTTTCATCACTAAGTACATAAAGGATGTTTTCTCCAGTGTCAGCATTATCTATATGAAGTGCTTGTCCTTCAGCAAAAAGTGGCTCTACTGTAAGCGATACCATATCTTCAATATCATAAACATCTTTTTTAGAATATGCATCTTCATACGAGGCACTTTGAACAATTGAAAATGTTATTCCTGAAGAATCAGTTGAACCGCATGAATTTACAGCTGAAATCCAAGCGTAATATTCACCGCATCCATATTCTGTGGCATTGAATGTGTAATCTCCAATAATTTTTTGATTGACGATGTCACTTCCATTCTTTCTAATACAAATCCAGTAAACAGAAGCATTTGTTGATGATGGTGAAAGTGTTATATTGTCGTCTGCATCATACCAATCTTTATCGGCTTTAAGTGACACATTAGCCGGCTTTTCTGTTTCGTTGTCAATTGAAAAGAAATCCCATTTTGTATCTACACAAGCTGATCCATTATAAACTGAAAAATATGTTCCATATAATTATAGTCAAGAAGGAGTAGAATATTATATTCCAAAACAAGATTTTGAGGAAGTTATTCAAACATTTTTAACAGTTGAAAGTGAAGTATTAGAGTCTAATGCCATTTATAATGCAGAAACAAAAACGTATTTGTACAGACCAAGAGGATTATATGACTATGGATCAACGTATGAACCGTATCCAGAAGTAGTATCATATGAAAAGATGGATGATGGGAAAATTAAACTTATAATTAATGCGGTGTGGGAATGAACAATGCAGGATAATGCAATGACAAGTGAATTA
>ERZ773165.232-NODE-232-length-49391-cov-10.579759_pt1 | contig 49391 bp, 26 predicted proteins | sample MGYA00581003_ERZ773165 | MGnify/ENA primary metagenome ERZ773165 (study PRJEB29015, sample SAMEA2737817) | human gut metagenome | biome: human gut; feature: human-associated habitat; material: faeces | place: China | collected 2012 ... | reverse complement strand
CCCGGCTTCCATTATTTAACTTTTTAGTACGGTAAATTTTTACCGAAGTATTGTAACATTAAATTGTATAATTAATCCATAGTTCTTATTGTAATAAGTTGGGGAACAATTAAATATCCCCGCTTTTTCCCTTGTATATTCAAATTATTATTTATACATTTGTATAAGTAATACAATAGATATGGCAAGACTCACAAAAGCGGACAGCGTCTATCGGATGTCGCTTCACAAGAACGGAGGTTACATGTATGCGACGACTCATCCGTATACCGTGACCGAGGACGGCAAGAGGAAGTACTCCTGCCTGCATTGGGGCACTGTGACGGATGGTCTCAAGTTTATCCCGGGCAAGCAGTACCTGTACGCCTCTCCGGAGGAACGGGCCAAGCTGATCTTTCCCGAAGGGTGGGACCTCAGCGAAATAGATAAGCTTCAGAGCAATCGCAGGCAAGGCCGTCCTGCATACGAGGGTGCGGACGTCAATCGTTTCTATGGCGACGTCTGGCTCATGGAGCAGGTCGCGGACAAGGTGGGGCTCCGGACGGACCTGATGGCGACGTTCCATGAGAACGCGGAAATCGTGAATGATGTCCTCACCCTTGCCTATTACTCATTCGCGACCGGAAACAGCTGGAGCAGAGCGGCCAGATGGCAGAAGCTGGAGAAGGCTCCGTCCTCAAGGGAGCTTACCCCGATGACGATAACCCGCCTTACGCATTCCATCTCCGAGACCGAAAGGATGAACCTGTTCAAGTACAGGGCCGACAGGCTGGACAAGGACGAGCTGTGCGCCGTCGACTCCACGACCAGATCCGCATACGGCAGTTCGCTCGCCGACATCAAATGGGGCCGGAACAAGGAGCACGTCCCTCTGCCGCAGACTTCAGAAGTCGTCGTCTATTCGCTTGACAGCCATATGCCCGTGTATTACAGGACATTTCCGGGCAACATCCCTGACTCCAGAAGCGTGGAGACCATCCTCACCGACATCAGCCACGCCGGTTTCCCGAGGGTTATCCTGGTGACGGACAGGGGCTACGAATCGGTTCAGAACCTCGAGAAGTACATCCTCCGCGGCCAGCCGATGATAATGTGCGTCAAGATGCGCCAGAAGATTGTCCTTGACAGGATTGCCGAGTTCGGGACCATCGGGGGAAAGCCGGGGGACATGCTTTTCGACACGGAGAGCAGGCTGTACTACAAGCAGTATGATCTGGAATGTGACGTGAGGGGCAACGGCGACACCGTCCACAAGGCCGACCGCATGAAACTCGACCTGTTCTTCGACCCCTTCCGCAGGGTCGCGGAGCAGACTGAACTCGAAGTCGCGGTCGAGATGCAGCGCAGAAGCCTCCAGTCCATACTCGATGCCGGCGGGAGCGTGGACGACGATGAGAGCATAAAGAAGAACTACAACTGGTACGAGGTCTCATATGACAAGAAGGACCGCAAGCTGCTTTCCTTCAGCCTCGATGAGAAGAAGATAGAGAACGTGAAGAAGACATCCGGCTTCTTCGGATACATCACCCTCGGCCTTGACTATACCGCCCTGCAGACCCTTGATGCGTATAGTCTCAGGGATGAACAGGAGAAGTACTTCTGTCAGATGAAGACCCAGATGGGCTTCGACCGTCAGCGCAACTGGTCGGAGGAAGGAAAGACGGGCAGGCTCCTCATCCTCTTCGTCGGCCTGATAATAAGTTCATACGTGCGCCATATCTGGAAGACGACAGGGCTCAAGAAACAGTTCGCTTCTACCCAGGATATCCTTGACGAAATGCGGTCGATCCGCTGCATAGAGCATAATGGTCGGGCCAAGTTCATCACTCCGTTCGTCGGTGCCCAAAAAGATATCTGCAAAGCCTTTGGCTTTGACATCCCTGAAGGTTGCGGAACTGAATACAAATCCAGAAAGGTCTCCCCGAAACGACGCGGACGCCCTGCAAAGGCAAAGACCGTCAAACTTGATAGTTAATTATACAAAAATATGTTAAATTCACGTTAACAAGTAAAAAGAATTTTGATACTTCCATTAAAATGTTATTTTTGCAATAAACACATATAGGCTATATGATCATCACACGCCTGTCGTTACACTCAAAAATGGTTCTGCCATTGATTTAAAACCGAATATAACGATGCATGAGGATGGTTAAAGCATCTAAATTTTAATTGAAATATGTAGGTTAAAAGATGTTGGTTGGACTAAACTTTATGTCCAAACTGATGCCAAAGATAATACCATGTTCTTGCTCGTTGACAATAATCTTGATGTGTCCAAGCCCTATTTGACATTAAAAATGAAAGACGATTCTTTGGCAATAAAACATCAACGTGGTGAGGTCGAAGATGATAACGATGAATTAAAAGAGAAACTAAATGGACTGTACCAGCGCATAATAGAGGCAAAAAAACAAGATTCAATATATCCTGATTCAAAGAATCAAACAGTGATGAATCATCGGTTATCATAATCTTACAATTCCAGCATTACCTGCAAACTTACATAAAATCTGCGATTTTTACGCCCGTCCCATAAGAAAGAAACATTTTTATAGAGGAAATATAACACATTCTCCATAATAATCAAATGGATATGATCTCACACCAATCCAGGCGGCCTTCTGGAGATACCTCCGGTCTCCTCGATCCACTCAGGGAACTTCTGGAAGCCGCCGAAAGTACCATAATGAGAAAGCTTCCCTCGGATATGTGAGTATTCTCGCACACAGAACAGTGAGTTGCTGGTTATTAAGCAGATATGTTTTCAGGTGTGGAAGATTTTTCACTTTACAAATAGGCAACAGGATGCCTTGCGATGAAGGCAGCGACTTTTAGGTGTGCGAATATTCTCACACCTGGACTTGCAAGTCGGTGATTATTAGACTAATGCATTTCTAAGTATGCGCGATTATTCACACTTGGGAGAATTAATGAGCCACAGGATGACCTACAACGGAATCTATGACTTCTAAGTGTGCGAATATATTCATACCTGGAATAGCAAATGGCTGTTCGTCAATGATGTAGAGTTCCAGGTGCGAATGAAAATGAAACGATGTCTCACGTTGTGTGGGAAAGCAAAGTATGTGAAAGGAAAAAACGGGCGGCCACAATAGGTCGCCCGGATTGGGGATAATGGGAATGCCGACCGGGGTGAGCCAGAGGGCATACAGTGCTGGAATTACTTCTTGGTGATGGTGAAATCGTTCTGGATCACTCTTGCGTAGGCCGCGCCAGACAATTTGAGGTTCTTAGCGGCATAAGCACTCTTCTGTGAGCGGATAAGAGCGGTTCCGGCTGTGCTTTCGGAAGCGTACCTGTTCACGAGAATACCAACGACATTATACGTATTGAATGCAGTACATTTCTGTCCCTTGGCGAACTTCACAACGATGTTGCCGGTGGACAGATCTACTGAACCATAATAGTTGAACGCACCCCCGTTGCCGAATCCAAGACACCAGTTGCTGCCCTCCATGAGTTCTGTCGCAAAAGCTGCGTACTGGCCAAGATCCTTATACATTCCTGAAGTGATAAGATAAGCCTTGTTCTCGATGACGAAATTCATCCCGAAAGTCTGCTTCTCGTAGTCGATGAGAAGATCGACAGGCATCACGAGATTCTCGTATATGCCCTTGGCACACATAACGTGCTCACCTTCCGCAGCCTCCAGGGTGATGTCAATGCTGTCACCCTTACCATCTGCAATCCACGCCTGATCATACCAAGATCCTTTCGTTACGCCACCCAGAGTCCCATACTTGACACCAGCCTGATTATCAGTCGTTGCCTGTGTCGCGGCACCGCCCTTGGTAGGAGTCCTGACATCACCGGTAAGGGTGTAAGCACCAGCGAAAGTAGCGACCAGATCCTTAGGATCCGCCTGCCACATCTCGAATGAAGAACCATTCTTGAATGTGAGCTTGGCATTACGCAAAGCCCCAGTAGTGTTGGCTGTCCATGAAACCTTTCCTTCCTTGCAGGAAAGCCAATCACTTGTCAAGTCCTCGCCACCGCTATATTTGAATTCAACCGAACCAGCCTCATCATTGGTCCACATAGTTACAGGTTTAACTACATTCGTTATGGTTCTGGTAACATCATAGACCTTACCAGCCTCCAAGGTCTCCTTCTTGAGTTCAAGAGCAACACTGTAGGTGTCTGCACCCTGAGCCACGGAAATCTTGCTGTCTTTAAAATTGTCGGCAGCCCAGACACAGGCATAAGCGACTGCGACGTTCTTCTTGCCCAAAGTGTCAGTAGGATAGAAAACAATATCACCCTTGGCACTTGTCTCGGCCAGTTCGCCCCAAACGATGTCAAGGGCATTGTGTACAGTGTTACCGGCATTATTGAGGGTGATGACGGTATTCTTGTCCATCGTAACCTTAACATCCTCAGGGAAAGTCAATGTGAAGCGAAGAAGCGCTGTTTTGTAGGCGAACTTGAGATTCGCTACAGCAACACCATTCGCATCGGTTTTGATGTCGGCAACATTAGACGTCGCATAAAGAATATGATGGGATTGAGCGGCGCCGAGATTAGCCTGAAGGCTAAGGTCGGTAGTGGCCTTCTCATCAGTGTAGGTTGAGCCGGTACCTGAATAGAGATAAGCGGCGAGCTTGACAGCGTCTGTAGGGATCGTAAGATCCGTGGTCTCGAACTTGGCGGTTCTGCCATCATCCGAGATTGAATAGCCATTGATGCTGAGAACACGGCTGAGAGCGACACTGTTGTCGGCCTTAAGGAAATAAAGGCTTATCTTCTCCGACGAAGTGAACTTGGCGGTGAAGCCATTCTGGTCATTCTCAGTGTAGCCGAGCCTTGTCACAGGATCTCCTACAGAGGCCGTGATGACAAACTTCTGTCCTTCAAGCGCAGGAGAAGGAGTCTCGGAAGCCTCTTTTGAGCAGCCGACAAAAGCGGCGGCGAAAGCGATTAACGCAAATATTTTCTTTTTCATTTTGATTCCTCCTCTAATTAGATCTGTCCACCGTTGCCAAGGTCATAGTCTCCGCTTCCGATGTCAGAGTAGGAAGGATAGACAAACTTAGGACCGGTTGTCCATGAATAGTAAGAGAGATTGCCGCTCCTCCATGCATTGAGAGCCTCTACCACATTAGAATAAGTAGTGCCTTTGATTGTCACAGGATTTAAGATATTACCATCTTTATCAACAGCTGAAACACACTGAGATGTTGTAAAGCCCTTTGAATTCGGCGCTGTCATCCGGTTGCAAGCACTGTCAAGATAAAAGAGGTTGTCAACATTACCCGCTGCGGCATTATAACCGATAATAGCTCCCAACTGTGCATTTTCAACCGGGGCAGATCCGTCCTTCGGACCAATCCTGCCGGAATTATAGCAGTTTCTGACAAGTCCGTTAGCTCCCTGATTGATCACACCTGCAATACCTCCTACATTAGGAACCTTATTGTCTGCAACTGAATAAGCGATATTTCCATCATTGAAGCAATTCTCAATCATGACACCCTGACTCAATATGTAGTTCAATGGACCACCAAAGATTCCTCCAGCAACAACATTGACATCTGCAGACTTATCATTAATTTTTGTGCCTAGCACGTCTCCGTGATTCTCACAATTCTGAATATTTACTCTACTCCAGTTAGAATAACGCCCAACGCAGCCTAAAATACCGCCAACATACTGAGGACCTGTAACTTCCCCCTTGTTTTGACAAGCGAAAATGTCAACTCTAGCGACATTGTTCATGACCCATGCGTAACCGATAATACCACCTGCGGCGTTACCATCTGTAACAAGAATCTTTCCCTCGTTCACACATCTCTCATATTTAATTGAGGCCGCATTATTTTTATGCCAAGACTGTGTCTGTCCAACAATACCACCTGCCTGATAACGTTTCGTAGTGATTTCACCCTTATTATGGCAATCATATATCACCGCCTGAGCATAATTCCATCCTACGATACCACCAGCGGCATCCTCATTTACGGATACTGAGCCATCGTTCCGGGAAGAAATAATACTTCCCCAATACAATGTGCCAGAAATACCACCGCACTTATTCACACCCTTAACAGCACCATTATTGGTACATCTCTTAAATACTATATTTTGGGCGTAACCAGTGAGGCCACCAGCTCCTCCAGCATTGGTTTGTCCACCACCCTTATTATTCAGGAAGTTCCCCGCTGACTTCGTCGCTGTTATCGCTCCAGTATTACTTCCATCGTATATCTCGCCCAAATATGCATAGCCTACAAGACCTCCGACATTTAAAGTCCCGCTAACCTTCATAGTATTGGTGCATTTTCTGAGAGTGCAATAACTCATCTGTGAGATAAGTCCTCCGACCTGATTACTCGTTCCAGATACTTCTGCCTCATTTGAGCAATTATCGATCAATATCGCAGCCACATTGCTACTGGCAGCCTTAGTATCGACCCAACCTGCTATACCTCCAACATAATTGCTACCGGTAACTTTTGCCGTATTCTTACAGTTAGCGATTCTAATTAAAACCTTACCTGTATAATTTGCATGGGTTCTTACAAATCCGGCGAGTCCAGAAGCATGTTTATAGGTTGATGTCACATTTCCCGCAATGGTAACATCATGGATATAAGCAGAATCCGCCACGTTTGCAAACAATCCCGAAGCTATGGCAGAAGTATTGTTCATATTAACCGTAACAGTCTTGCCGTTTCCATCAAACTCTCCTTGGAAAGGAATATTGCCAAGAATGATTTCCGTTCCTACACCTTCAGTATCATTAGGACCCAAGACTCTTCCCCTGTTATCGAACTTGATGCTTCCGACAGGAGTCTTCACACCTTTGATGTCATTCATCAGCTTGACGCTCTGGCCGCGCATAGTCTTTCCAGAGTTCACATAGTTGGTGAACATCAGGAACTCGGCGTAGTTGTTGATCAGGTAAGGTTTGGCGGCAGATCCATCCCCACCAAGAGGTTGGAGATTCGCTCCGATGTTTCCAAGGTCATAGTAAGCGTTGACCTTGAGTTCCTTGTCTGAGACAGTGGTTTTGTTCTCGATGGCCTTGTTGATGTCAAGGGTGACAGCGGACATCGTGAATCCGGCCTTGTATGTTCCAGGAATGACGGTAGCATAGAAGTTATTACCATTATTGCCGTCCGTCTTAACGGTGACACTTGACGTGTACGTGTTCTCCGCCGGGGTCTCAACGACCGGCGTGCCGCTCGTAAGATCCACATTGAACTGTCCCGCCACATTATTGTCAACCGAATTGATCACTACGGATGTCACTGGGGTGATCACCTCTTTTGGCACCCTGAACTTCAGAACTGCGGTCACATTCTTCATCTTGACATACCTGTCTTCCGCTATGGCGCATGCAATGTTGGCGCTGCCGAACTCACCATTCTGGACCTCAGGGATCTCAAGAGTGAACTTGCCGTCTTTGATTTCTTTTACAGAGTTATAAGGATAAACCACATAAATTTTGCCCTGAAGTGTCGTTGTGAACTCGAAGTACTTCTGTCCAGCAAACTTTGAGTCAACTGTAAGAGTGTCAGACTCTGTTCCGTTGGAAACAAGAATCCTGTCACCCTCTTTCCAGACGGTCTTTCCTTGCTTGGTAATTTCCGTTCTAGTCTGGGCATCCTCGTCAATAGCGCAGGTGAAAGTCCTCGACTCTCCTCTGGTCATCTCGCTCTCGAAGATTTCCTCACGGGCGCAAGCCGCTGAAACTATCGCAAAAGCGGCCGCGAAAAACATTTTTATAGTCTTTTTCATCTTAAATCCAATTCAAAGATTACTTGTTCCAATCCCAGCCTGGTTTGTCATAATCCTCAGTACCAGTTGAATTGTCTGGTTGAGTAGGTTCCTCGTTCTTCTTTACCTCAATCTTGAGAATCTGCCAGATACCGGCGGACTTACCCTCTTCGCTGGTGTACTTAAATGCGAACTGTACCACGGATCCGATATACGCATCAAGCTTGATGTCCTCAGAAACAGTCTGTTCGCCAAGTTCATCCGGGTAAGAGAAAGTGATGGCAAGTTTGTTCCATTCACCACCTTCCTTTCTCACCCAAACGGAAGTCTGCTCTTTCGCCACATCCATGTCCGCAAAAGTTCTGCCGACCATGTGTTCGAAAACCAATATCGGCTTCTCTGCATTTTTAAGGTCAACTTTCTCAGTGTATAAAGTTGCCTCTGTCGTGTAGTCCACATCATTCTTGTTTCCGGAGGCCTGCCAACCTGTCGAAGCGCTCCAAGACCAAAGGGCATCGAAAGCCAGAGGGAATATCTGGTTGTTGACGATGGCACCGTTCTCGGCGGTCTTGTAGTCAGCGGTGTAAGGGAACGCCTTCGTCTCGGCTGTGTCAGGGCTTGGCTCTGAGTAGCCTTCAACCTTCACAAGATAGGCATAGACGAACTTGCCGCCCTCATAGTAACCGATGATGGTGACGGTGTCGCGCTCCTTCACATTTTCGAGCTTGCCGCCCTGCGTGCCGTAGGCAACCTCGGAGGCGCTGAGGCCGGCGACCTGAACAGAGCCGGTGTTGTCGATGAGGTTGAACGCTCCGTCAGACTTGAGGTTCTTGACAACTCCTGTAAGCTGGAACGCCTGATACTTGTAGATGTTCGTCATCTTTGTCAAGGAAGCCACATCAATTGTCTTCATCTCAGGAATGTAGGCTTCCTGATTGATCGTAAGCTTTCCGGTGAGGGCACCGTCGGTCTGCTTGAATGTCACGACGGCGGTGCGTTCGATGTCATCGTTCTTGGAAACCGTAACCATCACAGGCTGAAGATCCTTGGAAGGATCTCCCGTCATAGGTTCAACCTTAACCCAAGAGGCCGAATTCGAGACAGTCCATTCGACTGTCGCCGTGAGGTTTACGGTCTGCGAACCACCCTCAACCTTGAAATTCAGCTCACCCGGATTAACCTTAACTGCAGGATCGCCGTAGTCGGGATCCTTTTCGCATGAGGAAAACGCGAAAATCGCGAGAACCGCTGCGGTCAGTGTTAACAAGTGTGATTTCATTTTGTAAAAAAATTAGTGATTAGAGATATAAAACTTAGTTTTTTGTAAAGTACATGCTTTCAGCGTTATCGGTGTTGTAGTTCGCCTGATAGATCACGTCATAGCTACTAGCTATGGAGGACTTGTCGGCTGATGTCGCCTTCACAATGGAGATTCCACAGATGTAGTACTTTCCGTTGCTGGTCTTCTGGCCGGAGCCGTAATACTGGTACTTCATCGTCTTCATGTCATCGCTGACCCTGAACCAAAGCCATTCGTAGTTGGTGTCGGAAAAAGCCTTGTCGCCAGGAGCGAAGACATAACCACTCCAATAGCCTGTGGAGCATTCCGGAATATAAGCGCAGAATTTCCCGTCGGCAACCTTCTGGGCCGATCGACGGTCCAAGAAAACGCCAAAGTCGACAGATTTCCCCTCATAGTCAATCTCAACACAGGCATCCAGCACAGAGTCAAGGTACAATCCTTTAATGCCAAGATTGTTAGTGTGCCCGGAACCGGAAGCGTCCTTCAGAGTCTCCTTCTTAAGAGGCTCCCCGAATGTGACCACGGTCTTGTTCGCCACATTCTCGACAGCATTGTCATTGTTGCTGCCACCTAAAGTTCCATTCGGATTAAACCTCTTGGAATAAAGCGTCCAGCCGCCCTTGAAGTCATCAGCGGAGATCTGGGTCACTGAATATTCAGTAGCGTCCGGAAGGGCGATCTTCGCCGTTCTTGGCTTGCCGGTGGTGTTGGCGGTCCAGGAGAGGGTGCCATTGGAATATGTCAGCCAACCTTCCGAAACGTTGCCGGCACCTCCGGAGACCGTCTTGCTGCCGGCCTTGTCGTCAGTCCAGGCACTGTTTGAGGTCGAACCGACCTGAAATGCCTTCTTGATCGGAGTTGCTGCCGCATCCCAAGAATCAAACGCCTCAAGAGTCAGTTCGTAGGAGCCGTTGTCAAGATTGCCCAAAGAACGTGTCCATTCCTTTTTCATCCCTGAGGTCTTGGCGCTCTTGTAGAAGTCGGCAAGTATCTTCTTCGTTGACACCACCTTGCCACCCTTCTTCAAGGTCAGGACATAGTGGTGCACGAACTCATCATCCGTTCCCGCGCCCCACTTGGCGGTGGCAGCACCGTCGATGACCTCGACATCAAGCGTCGACAGGGTCGGGGACGCGTTGGCCAGGCTGAGGGTCGTGTGGTTGTACTTTGTGAGATGACTCTTGTCAGACGCAGGAAAGGAGGACAGGATAGGATCCCCGACGACATCCCTGTTGTAGAAATCCATCCGGAGCACGCGCATGTTGCCGTTGGAGTCAAACTGGAGAAGGTTACCCTGCGAGAAGTCGTTGCGGTCCTTCATCACGGTCGCGCCGGACATGTCCTCATACTTGCCGTTCTCTATGGCCATGTAGCGGACAGAGCCACAACCGAAGACTGTGAAATCGCCCTGCCAGACACTGCGGGGATCGTTCAGCGGGAAGTGAAGATGGCCACCGAAGACAATGACCTGAGGGTACTTCTTCAGAACCGGTGTCAGTGCGTCCGTCGCCCAGTAATGCGAAAGTGTGGACTCCCATATTCCACCCTCCTCGCCCAGACGGCTGCCATAGACGGTGTTCTTGATCATCGGATGGGTGAGCACGATGACATATTTCTCAGGCTCGGCCGAGGTGATGGCGGCCAACTGGTTGTCAAGCCAAGTGACGACCGTCGGGTCATAGACAATCGGCTGGTCTCCGTTCGGAGAGACGCACAGGATGTGATAATCCCCGATTACGCAGTGACGTGCCTCGTACTTGAGCCGCGCATCCTGGTCGATGTCCGCCTGGAAGTACTGGTCTCCCAGAACCGTTCTTATGTACGCCACGTCAGACACCATCGTCGAGGCCCAGGCGTAGTTTGGCACGTCGTGGTTGCCGATGGTGTAGACCATCGGGGACTTGGTCACATCTATCTCGGACTCGAGGGCCGATTTGAAAAGTTTCAGCTGATTGTCGAAACTAGCCTCACTGTAATACTTGGAACCATCAATCAGGTCACCTACCACAAGGACTCCGGCCATTCCGTTGGAATCGTTCTCAAGAGCCTTGGCCTTGAGCTGCTGAAGAGCGGACTTCCACTTGTCCGCCGTCCACTGAGGATTGACGTGGACATCGCTGACAACTCCCAAAGATAGCACGATGTCATTCGCATTGAAAACCTTCGAGGTCACTACATCACCACCGAAGACCATCGGGGTGTAGGAGGAGGCGACGTTACTGATGCCGTCAGAGATGTGAAGCGACACACTTGCGGCAAGGCTTCCATCAAAGAACGCATTGTCGAGAGCGTCGCACTTCACCTTGACTGTCAGGAAGTCGCCGCTGACGGAAGAATTCGTCACCTCAAGGTCAACGACATCCCCAACGGCAGCCTTGGTAGCGGTGTAGAACGCTTTCACTGAATATTTCACAGCGCCGCCCTCGGAGAGTTTGGCCAGAGTGCCGGAAGGCAGAACCTCGTACTTAATCGTGAGGGTGTTCCAGCCGTTTCTCCTGATGACACGTGCCGCTCCGTCCGAATGTGTCGGAACGACGTTGATGCAGCCGATCATCGAGACAAGGCTGCCGTCTGACACGGGGATCTTGAAAGCAGTCCCATCAGCCAGCACGACATTCACGAATCCACCATCAAGGGACACGCTTTTGAAGATGTCCTTTTCCTTGGCCTTGCCGAGATTCGTCCAGGTCTTGCCTCCGTCCTGGGAGATGAACCAGTTGTCGTTCTCTATCTTGAACTTGGGAGTGACGGCGTCCTTCCCCTCGGCCCTCACTTTCCTCCCGCCGGAGAGGAGCCACTCACCGTCCACTGTCCAGTAATAGATCCCGTCAGTGTCAGCCTTCACGCCGATGACAGGGGTGGCACCGTTCTGGCCGTCCTTGCCATGATAGAGCGTGATGCTCTTGCCGGAGGCGAAGGTGATGAGGTAGCCTGACTTGTCGGTCAGCTCGCTGAAACCAGTGACAGCATCGTTGCTTTTGGACGCCTCCACGAGTGCCAGAATGGACTGAGTGTTGGCGTTGACCGCCGACTCAAGTTTGGCCACGCGGTTCTCCAACTCATTCACCTTGTTCTTAAGTTCGGTGTCGTCGTAGCTGCCGCAGGAAACCAGCATCAGCGCTGACGCAAACAGTGCAGAGACTGTGGCTCTTATAACACTTTTCATTTTACCTGTCATTTTAATCAGCCTGCGAAGGGATGTAGCCGTAAGGGACGAGTTCCCAGAGATCGATGAAGCCGTCCTTGGTGTTCCATGAATTCTTGAACACGATGGAGAAATAACGTCCTGACGCTCCTTGCGTGGCAGATGCCGTAGAAACTTTGCCTTCCGTGCTGAACTGAGTGCCTATGAACGGGATACCATAGTGATTGAGATAATCATTGTCATCAGGGTCATAGTATGTTGAGCCGACATAGATGACGATATCCTTGATGTAACGAAGTGTCGGTTGGTCAGGATGCTCATAAAACTCGAATCGAGTGAATGAATACTCCTCGCCGAACGCTTTCTGCGTGTCAACTGAAAGTATTTTTGGGAATATATTCTTTGTAGCGTCCGATTTGGAGCTATGCCAGCTGAAAGCAGAGAGATCTTTGTTACCGTCAAAAATGTTGTCTGCCACATTGATTCCGAAATACTGATTCTTTGTGACAGCGACATTCCACCTCTTGCCGTCCAAAGCATATGAGATGCCATCAACAGACTTCGTCCAGTGGCTCCAGACAGTGTCCTTTCCCGCCGCAGGGCAGAAAGAGGATGAATATTCAAACCTCTTGCCTCTGAGGGCGTTCGGGAAGGTCACCTCGTTCTCGCCCGGCTTGAGGATCGTCTCGCACTCGACCCATTCATCCTGAAGGTTCTTGTAGCGGAAGCGTGTGGCGACCATCTCGTCCGTGGCCTTGGACATCACGATTTTGGCATCCTTGCCGTCCATTCTCGAGGAAGTGACCGTACGCTCGGAGCGGGATACCATCCAACTGTCACCGTAAGGTGAGACAGTGATCTCGGCGGCGAGGGACTTATTGCCGACCGCGTCGTAGTTTACGATGTCGAAAGTGTAAGATCGGTCCTCAAGGTTTCCGACCTCCATAGAGACCTTTCCATCAGGATAGTCGGCGTAGTCGATGCTCTGTGAACTTGCGTAGTTGTCCCAGAAAAGGGTGGCCGTGGTGACAGCCGGATCCATCGGTTTCTCCCAATTGATTATCACACTCTTATAGCCTATCACAGAAGAAAGGTTGACGGCCTTGGCCGGATAATCGTAGCCGCCTTTCTTGACCCACTCCTTATAGATCTCGTCCTGACCACCGCATGAGGAGAGCGCAACGGCCACCCCTACGGTCAGCAAAATGCTCAAATATGTTTTTCCTGTGTTCATAGTCTCAATTTTCTGTTTTGGTTACCCGGCCATAAAGAGATAGTTCTCCGAACTGTGCGGCGGCATTGGCCGCGTCAGGCATCTCCCATGCCACGTAAGACGTTAGGACTACCCTTAGGTAGCGGAAATGGTAGTAGGCATCCGGATAGGCCTCGCTGTCCAACTCGAAATCATTGCCTTTGTTGAAATACTCCCTGTCTTCCTGGGTGACAACTCCAGGTGTGCCATCATCAAGATAGCCGGATGGTTTGAACTGGATGAACTTGCCAAGGCACTTCCAGCTGTCATCGAAGCCGTGTTCTCCCTCTCCGGGAACACCGGACGGATTGTTGCTGCCCCAAAACTCGAAGTTACGGATGTGCGCGTCACCGAAGATCTGTGGATAGTCAATTCGAGGAAGAGTGGCGATACGGCTGAGTTCCACCTCGCACCCAAGATCAATTGTGAACCAGCAAGGGATAGGAGCTTTGTCGACGGCAAGGAAATGCGGAGATTTCGACTCTCCGGAACCATCCCAGAGACCTTTGACAGGGAAGGAAGACCTCTCCGCCTCATACTTGAACAGATTGTCGTCGAGACTCCAGACTGCGCCACTGTTATAGGAGAAGCCTTTGGCGTTCCCTGGCTTGCCGTCAACATCCACTGCCGTCGCCGCCTTAGGAATCATGATCTCAGGCAGCGGAGCCAGCACTGTTTTGACAGTGTCGGAGATATTCCCCCAACGGTCACGCACATATACTCCGAACACAGCCTCTGTGGCCTCAATTCCCCTTCGTGTGAGGGTTATGTCATTGCTGGCCGTAAAGAGGGTTGTGACCTCCTTCCACTTTATATCACTTACCGGCTTGTCGGCATTGTCCACATTCTCGTCGCGAAGCAGACAGACGGCAAGATCAGACTTGCTGTCGTTGCCTGTGATCTTGACTTTCACGCCTCCGGCGGCGGCTATCATGGTCGGTGTCACTTTACGGATGGCCGGAGTCTCCGGAGTGAACTTGACAGTCACAGGTTTGGACTTAACCTCGTTCACGTTGAAGGAACACACCTCAATTTCATGTTCGTCGGTGTCGGCGTACCCCTCGACCTTGAGGCTGTCCACGTAGCGGGAGACCTTGGCCTCGACATTGACACCGCCACGGGTGTAGGAGGCAACCACGCCCTTGATGTTCTTGTCATCCGGGATCTTGACCCAGAGGACGGCTCCTCCGCTTATCGGCTTTACCTTTGTTACCTCCACAGGCTGCGGGGCCGGGAGGCTTTCATCAAGCTGGTCGAGCCTTCCGTGGTTGTCCTCGGCGCAGCCGAAAGCCAGAAGCAGGGCGGAAACTATTGTAGATGCAACTATTGTTCTTTTCATTTGCTATGATTCTTAACTGTTACCAACCAATGTTCTGCACGAGGTTTGGATTGACCTCGATGTAAGGTGTGTAAATTGGCCAGAAGTAATCCTTGAGACCGAACTTCTGCTCGTAGATGAACTTCTTGACGTAGTAGTCCTCAGGATTCTTGGCGGTGATGTCGAACCCGTATATTCCTTTCTGGTACTCGGCGGCGGCCTCCTTCCATCTGCGAAGATCCCAGAACCTCTGACCCTCGAAAGCCAGCTCGTTGAGACGCTCCCTGTGGATGATGGCGCGCATTCCGACCTTTGTGTTGTAATAACCCGGGCTGTTGCTGTAGGTGTCCCAGGCGGTCTTCACGTCAGGGATCTTCGCGCGCTCACGGACGGCGTTGATGTACTTGAACAGGTCACCACTGTGCGCTCCGTTCGGGCCTTCCGCCTCGTTGATCGCCTCGGCATAGAGGAGGTAGAGGTCGGACAGACGGATCATCGGCCAAGGATACCATGTGGTTCCGGCTCCTGTGAATGTGTTTGTTCCTGTCCATGTAGCCTGTACAGGGAAATGCTTCTTCGGGAAGAAACCCGTCACCGGACCGGTCTGGTTGCCTCTCTTGGCATGGACTCCACCCACACGGCAGGCCACATAGTGAACATCCTCCGGTTTGAGGTCGTTGAAGTTACCAAGCTGCCCGAGCCAGTTGCCTCCGTCGAATCCGAGAGAGGCGTAGTACCTCGGCTCTCGGTCGAAGTTGAGCTTGATGGTGGTGTAGCCCTTGCAGATGTAGTAGGCATGCTGGTCATCGCCGACACGCAGATCCATCGGGTTGATGTTCGCCCATTCGGAATCGTTGGCGATAGGAAGCCCGTGCACGGTGTAGAACTGCTCGGCTATCTTGAGCGGAACGCCGATGAATATGTAGCCTCCGAGCATGTCGGTGAACCCGTTGAGGATCGGCATGCAGAGCTTGTGGTACATATTCATTGTTCCGGGATCCGGCTGTGTGTTGCCCCAGATGAGCTCGCTGTTCCACTTCTGGTTGAATGCGTTGCGGAGGGTCAAAGTGGTCTTGAGGGAGTCTGTCATGCGGTAGGTGATGTCATCGCCCTCGTAGAGGGAGATGTTGGCCTCCTCGGAGACTGCGATGGCCTCGCGGCAGGCCTCCATGGCGGCTGTCCAACGGACGAGCTTCTCATCATCTGTCTTCTCCGGAAACAGCCTCGTGGTTCCGTCGGTGTCCACGAGAGCCGCCTGTTCGGAGTTGCCGTTGAAAAGCGGGCTGGCGGCGTAGACCGCTACCTTGGCCTTGAAGGCGGCACAGATGGCCTTGTTGACGCGACCATATTCATCAACCGATGGATTGATGAGCGGAAGGTCAGGCATCGCCTTGTCCAGAAGTTCAATGATAAAGTCGAAGCATTCATCGATGTTGTTGCGGTGGACACGAACCTCATCGACAGAGGAGTCGATAGGGAGGCTCTCGCGTACAATCGGGACCGGTCCCCACTTGCGGACAAGGTTGAAGTGGAAGTAGGCCTTGAGGAATGTCACCTCGGCGATCCACTGCGCCTTCTCCGTCTCATCCATGTCCGGGACCTTACCGATGTTGTCGACAAAGATGTCACAGCAGCGGATTCCTTTGTACATGTCTGCCCAGTCGTTGGCGAACACGCTGTTGGCGGTCATGTTGCCTCTGGCGATGTAGGACATCGTGAACGGCACACGGCCGGTGGTGTTGGTCGTGGTACGGCCATAAAGATCCCAGTACTCATCGCTTCCGAGCATGGCCGGGTCGTTGCCCATAGAACCCTCAAGGGTCATGTAGGAATAGCAGGTGGCCAGATAGCGGATAGCCGAGGACCTGAGGTTGAACGCGGTCTCGATCGACGGCAGACCGTCGTCAGGAACCACGTTGAGGAAGTCGTTGCAGCCCGCCGACCCCAGCAGCAAGGCCGCGGCCGCAAGGGAGGACGCTATTGATTTATGAATATTCTTGCACATGTTCATAGTCGAAGATTATTTGAATGTCACGTTCACACCGATGTTGAAAGTCCTCTGGATCGGGTAGTTGAATCCCTCTCCGGCGAGCTCCGGATCCCAGAGTTTGAACTTGCTCCAGCACAGGAGGTTGTTGCCCTGGAAGTAGACGCGGAGATTGTCGATGTGGATCTTGTTGGTAAGCTTCTGAGGAAGGGTGTAGCCGAACTCCATCTGCTTGAGACGGACGAAGGAGCCGTCCCTCATCCACCAGGTGCTGACCTGTGTGTTGTTGTGGTTCTCGTAGGCGCTGTAGCGCGGGTAGAGGGCGTAGATGTCACGGTTGTCCTCGCTCCAGTGGCTGTCGGAATAGGCCTTCAGAAGCTGTCCGTTGTTGACAAACGGAGCTGTTCCGTACTTGTTGTACTTCGTGCTGTAGGCGCTTGTGGCGTCAATCCAGAAAGACTCGCGTCCCAGACCTTGGAAGAACACCGAGACATCGAAGCCCTTGTGACCGAGGGACACACCGAACCCGTAGATGATCTCCGGGGAGGTCGGATAGCCGATCGGCACCATGTCCGCGTTGGTGATCACACCGTCACCGTTGACGTCGGTGTACTTGATGTCACCGCCGCCGTACTGGCTACCGAAAGCGGCCTGCGAAGGGCTGTTGGCGGCATCCTCATCATCGATGAACAGACGCTCGGCGATGTAACCCCAGGTCTGCCTGATCGACCTGCCGGCGTGCTGGCGGTAGGATTCAGGGTAGGTAGGCTCCTCATAGACATCATACTTGCCGGTGGAGTAGGTGAAGTTCGCCCTCGCGGATGCCCAGAGGCCGCTGGCCCAGGCCTGCTTGTAGTCGGCCTGGATGTCGATACCCTTAGAGCGGGCCTGGCCGATGTTGCCGTAGACGGCGGCCTGGAGACCCATGGTGTTAGGGATGTCGGCGCGCTGCATGAATATGTCGGTGCGGTGTTCGGTGAAGTACTCGGCGATGATGTCGAGCTTTTTGAATAGACCCAGCTCGAGGGCGTAGTTGCTCTTGTAGGACTTCTCCCAGGTGATGGCCTCGTTGGCGTAGCGCACGACTCCGATACCGTTGTAGCTCACGTTTCTGGTCTCGCCGAAAGATGCTCCCAAACCACTGTTGTTCATGCTCATCTCCGACAGGTAGTAGAAACGGTTGGAGCTTGAACCGATGTTGTCGTTGCCGACAAGACCGTAGGAGTAGCGCAGCTTGAGATTGCTGACCACCTTGGTCAACGGCTTGAACCACCTCTCGTTGGACATCATCCACGCGAGACCCGCCGAAGGGAAGAATCCCCAGCGGTGGGACTTGTGGAAACGCTCGGAACCATTGTAGCCGAAGTTATATTCAATGAAATACCTCTTGTCGTAGCCGTAGGTGAAACGTCCGGAAAGGCCGGCGTTGCGCGATGGCAGGGACAGCTGGAGTGAGCCGGCGTTGGCGGTCAGGGACTCGCTGGCGGTGAAAACCAGAAGTCCTGTCACGTCGTGCTTTCCAAATGAGCGGTTGTAGTTCAGGCGGGTCTCGGAGTACATCGTGTTCTTCACCGTCTTCCCACTCTCGGAATATGTCAGGTAGTCCGTTCCGTTTTCGTTGATGCGGTTGACGTGGTACTCTCCCGTGTAGGAGTCGTAACGATCCAGCCTGTACCAATAAGGATTGAACTGGCGGTTCACTGTAAATTCAGACAACCTTGTGAGGTTGAACAATGTCATGAACGACAGACCCTTGGTGATGAACTTGAGATCCTGCTCAAGCTGTACGGCGGCGATCATCTGGGAGCGCTGGTAGTTCTTGTAGCCCTTGACAAGGTTGGCATAAGGGTTGATGTAGGAGCCATCCTCGTAGTTACCGAACATGATGTGCTGGATCCCCACGTGCTCGTCGTCCACCGGGTAGTAGGCCGGGAAGAGCACAGGGTCGGAGTGCATGACCTGGCGGTAGACATCGCTACCTCCGTTCAGAGGGCCTTGATAGTCCCTGAAGTTACCGGTCAGGCGGACAGCCAGCTTCGTGGTCGGGGTGACGTTGATGTCCACGTTGGAGCGCAGGGTGTAGTTCTTGTCGTCGATGTTGTTGTTGAAACTGTTGCGCTTATCGACTTTCAGAACACCCGTGTCCTCGGTGTAGGCACCGGACACATAGTAGGTCGCAACCTTGCCTCCACCACGCGCTGAAACGTTTGCGCGGTAGCTTGTGGCAAAGTCCTTGAAAAGCATGTCGTACCAGTCGTTGGCCGGATAGATGAGGCGGTTGGCATCCGGTTTTCCGGTCTGCTCGATCTTGTCGTAGGTGTACATCAACTCTCCGAGAGGGTCACGGGTGGAGATGGCCTCGTTGTATGACTTCATGTAGGTCACAGGGTCGGCGAGCTCCACGACATCGGTCGGGGCGGAGATCGAGGTCTCGACACGGGCGAAGATTTTCGCCGGGCCTTCCTGACCGCGCTTGGTGGTCACGAAGATCACACCGTTGGCTCCGCGGGCTCCGTAAAGGGCCGTCGCCGTGGCGTCCTTCATGATCGAGAAGCTCTCGATGTCGTCCGGCTGAAGGCGGGCGAGGTCAGTGGAGGTAAGCTCGATGTTGTCGATGAGGATCAGAGGGCTGGTGTTCGCGCCGAACGTGGTGATACCACGCACGAAGAAGTCGGCGTTGTCCTGTCCAGGCTCACCGGTACGCTGGTAGGCGATCACACCGGCCACGTTTCCGGCCAGGGCGGTGGTGAGGTTGCTGGAAGGAACCTTCAGGGTCTTGACATCAACCGTGGAGATGGAGCCGATGACGCTCTCCTTCCTCTGTTTACCGAAGGCGACCACAGTCACCTCGTCAAGTTCGTTTGCCGCGTTTTTGAGTTTCACGACGAAGTTGGTCATAGTACCGACCTGCAGAACCTGAGTCTCCTTTCCAAGGCACTCAAACTTTAGCTTGTCGGTAGGCTTGACACCGGTCAGCTCGAACGAGCCGTCAAGGTCGGTCATCACACCTCGGGTGGAACCCTCGACGGAGACCGTCGCTCCCGGCATAGGCTCGCCAGTCTCCTCCTCGTAGATAACACCCTTGACGGTCTTGGTCTGGGCCACGGCCGCAACGGTGCTCAGGATGAGCGCAAGCGTCATTGCGATCTTTTTGAAAGACATAAACGTTTTTATAAATTTTGTTGTTTAATTAAAGTGTTACCTATCTTTATTATATGAGTTCTACTTGATAATAAACCGATTTAACCAATGCGCACTAAAAACTCTCGGCGCAAAGATATGAAAAACAAATTTAAAGACTTTTTTTATAAAAAACAATAGAATTGTGTATATTTGGGCTATGAACATTAAGTGGTTATACGCAGGCATATCCCTGCTTCTCTGCGTCGGGGCAGCCGCGCAGCAGCCTTCCTCCAAGGCATGTTATGTCGATCCTTTCATCGGAACCGACGGTATGGGACACACTTTTCCGGGGGCGTGCGTGCCTTTCGGCGGAGTCCAGCTTAGTCCTGACACGGACACCATCCCTCACAATGTGAACGGGAAATACCAGCCGAGGGCTTATGAATATTGTGCCGGCTACCGTTACTCAGACCCTACGATCGTCGGGTTCAGCCACACCCACTTCAGCGGCACGGGACACTCCGACCTGGGCGACATCCTCCTGATGCCGACCACGGGAGCGCTGAGACTTAACCCCGGCACGGCGGACAACCCTGACGGCGGCTACCGCAGCCGCTTCTCGCACTCCACGGAGAAAGCCTCGGCGGGACGCTACGAGGTGACGCTGGACGACTACGGCGTAAAGGCCCGTCTGACCGCCACCACCAGAGTCGGAGTCCATGAATATTCATTCCCTAAAGGCGTTGACGGGCAGGTGATTCTGGATCTCATCCACGGAATCTACAACTACGACGGCAAGACCCTCTGGGCGGAGGTTCAGGTGCGGAACGACACCCTTCTGACCGGCTACCGCATCACCAACGGCTGGGCCCGCACCAACTACACCTACTTCGCGATCTCCTTCTCGCAGCCTATCACTGAATATGGCTACGCGGACCGCGAGAAGATCAATTATAAAGGAGGCTGGAGCAAGTTCGACCAGTACCACAACTTCCCGGCGATGGCCGGACGCAAGCTGGTGGCCTGGTTCAAGTTCGCCACTTCCAGGAACCCGGAGCTGACCGTGAAGGTGGCCCTGTCGGCGACAGGCGCCGAAGGGGCGCTGAAGAACCTTGCGGCGGAGGCCTCCGGGAAGTCTTTCGACCAGATCGCCGCCGAGGCGACATCGGCTTGGGAGAAGGAACTCTCACAGATCGATGTCCAGGGAACCGAGGACGAGAAGAGGATGTTCTACACTTCCCTCTACCACACGATGATCAACCCGTCAGTCTACATGGACGTGGACGGGAAGTACAGAGGCCTCGACCACGAGATCCATCAGGCCGACGGCTTCACGAACTACACAGTGTTCTCACTTTGGGACACCTACCGTGCCGAGCATCCGTTCCTGGCCCTGTTCAAGCCGGACCGTGACAGGGACATGGTGGAGTCGATGCTGGCCCACTACGACCAGAACGTGCTGCACTTCCTTCCTGTCTGGAGCCATTGTGCCAACGAGAACTGGTGCATGAGCGGCTACCATGCCGTCCCTGTGCTGGCCGACGCCATCACCAAAGGGCTGGACATCGACCGTGACCGCGCCCTTGAGGCGATGGTAACCACCTCAAAGGCAGACTGGTACGCCGGGCTTGGGGAATATATGAGGCTCGGCTACGTGCCTTACGACAAGATCTCCACCGCAGCCAGCAACACGCTGGAATATTCCTACGACGACTGGACCATCTGGCACACCGCCCGGCTCGCGGGTAATGACAAGGTGGCCGAAGAATATCTCGCACGCGCGCAGTATTATAGGAATGTCTTTGACACGGAACTCGGTTTCGCCCGTCCGAAATACGCTGACGGCTCCTTCAAGAAGGATTTCGACATCATGCAGACGATGGGCGAGGGCTTCATCGAGGGCAACTCGCTGAACTTCTCTTTCCACGCCCCGCAGGACGTTTTCGGCGTGATGGCGCTGATGGGTGGCGAGAAGAGGTTCATCTCCGCGCTGGACGAACTCTTCTACCACGATCTTCCTGAATATGCCTACGCAACCAACGAGGACATCACGAAAGACTGCCTGATCGGTGGCTATGTACACGGCAACGAGCCGAGCCATCATATTCCTTATCTCTATGCCTGGACAAGTCAGCCGTGGAAGACACAGTACTGGATGAGGGAAATCATCAACAGGATGTATCGTCCTGATATTCACGGATTGGGAGGGAATGACGACTGCGGTCAGATGTCCGCTTGGTACATCTTCGGCGTGCTTGGATTCTATCCTGTCTGCCCCGGAAGCGACCAGTACGTGTTCGGCGCTCCGTACCTTCCGTACGCCCGTATCGCCCTTCCTAACGGCAAGACCCTTGAGGTGAAGGCCGACGGCGTGAGCGACACGAACCGCTATGTCAAGAAGGTACTGCGCGACGGCGTTGAGTTCAAGAAACTCTACATCACCCACGAAGACCTCCTCCGTGGCGGCACCATCGAGTTCGTCATGGCCTCCAGACCGAACAAGGCCCGCGGCCAGAAGCCTGCCGACAAGCCATACTCGCTTTCCGCAAAAGCAAAGTAACTTCCCGCGGAGGGTAAGCCTCTGTTTCACAGTATATTAAGCGAAGTCCTTCAGCTGATATCAGCTGAAGGGCTTCGCTTTTGTAATTGATTTTCAATCGCTTACTCCCCACTGCGTTTTAACGTAATGCCTCAATCCGCACCGCGCTCAACCCTGTGAACAGCTTAATCTGATCCACTGGCATTCCGTTAAGAAGCATAGCTTTTGCCACCTCGGCCTTTCCTTCGGCCTTTCCTTCGGTTCTGCCTTCGGCCAGCCATTTGTCTTTTCCCTCTTTGAGCCCCCTGCGGTAGCCCTGCTGTTCACTGCCCTCAAGGTAAGGCAGCATCTCATCCTTTGAAATCATATCGCTGAAATAACTTTCTATCTGCTCGTCACTCAGACCGCGGATGCGCATCGCCCCCTCCAGTTCTTTGAACCAAGAGCATTTCGCCGCGGCGGTCCTTGCAATAGATACTGAAATTTCTGAATATCCGGTACCATCCGGCGACAGGGCTGTCATATCCCTCGGCGTAGCGCATGCGGTACTCCCGTTCCTCATCATTAAAGGACACCTATCCGATAACACTGTTGTCCTTTTGTCCGGCCGTCGTGCCCTTGACCGTGGCGTACATATCTCTCGAATCTTTCATAGTAAAAAAATGATTAATGGTTAAACTTACTGTTTCGAAGACCGTCCCGGAACATAGTCGCAAAATCGGAATCGTAAACGTAAAAAAGAAAAGAAACCTATAAGGACTATAAAAAACAGGAATTAACCACCAAAGAAACCACTTCGACAGGCTCGATGATTCTGTCAAGCAAGATCTTTTTGTTAAACAACAAATTTAGTATTTATGTCTTTCAAAAAGATCGTTTTGTCTCTAGTCCTTGTACTGGCGCCATTGGCGGTTTTGGGTCAGACCAAGACCGTCAATGGTGTGATCTACGAGGAGGAAACCGGCGAGACCATGCCGGGAGCGACAGTGTCGGTCGTCGGATCCACAAAGGGTGTGATGACTGACCTTGACGGTTCTTTCGAACTGTCCGGAGTCAAGCCGACTGACAAACTCAAGTTTGAGTGTCTCGGAAAAGAGACTCAAATCCTGGAAGTCGGAAGTATGACCAACTTCATCGTTAAGCTGAAGAACGCGGCTAACGAACTGGACGAGGTGACCATCGTCGCCTTCGGTAAGCAAAGGAAGGAGAGCACTGTCGCCGCCATCACAACCGTTGATGTCGGAACCCTGAAGGTGCCGTCCAGCAACTTGACAACCGCTTTGGCCGGTAATGTCGCCGGTGTGATCGCCTACCAGCGCTCAGGTGAGCCTGGCCAGGACAACGCCGACTTCTTCGTGCGTGGTATCACCACCTTCGGCGCGAACACCAGCCCTCTGATCCTCATCGACAACATCGAACTTACCTCCACCGACCTCGCCCGTCTCCAGCCGGACGACATCGAGAGCTTCTCGATCATGAAGGATGCCACTGCGACCGCCCTCTACGGAGCCCGCGGAGCCAACGGTGTCATCTTCGTGACCACAAAGCGCGGCCAGGAAGGCCCGGCGAAAATTTTCGCCCGTGTAGAGACCTCGATCTCCCAGCCTACCGATGTTGTACAGCTTGCCGACCCTATCACCTACATGAAGTCCTACAATGAGGCCATCACCACCCGTGACCCTCTCGGAGACCTGATGTACTCTTACGACAAGATCGAGAACACCGGTAAACCGGGCGCGAATCCGTACATCTACCCTGCCAACGACTGGTACAAGATGCTCTTCAAGGATTATTCCACGGCATACCGCGCAAACGTTTCCGTTCGCGGTGGAGGCAAGGTTGCGACCTATTATGTGTCCGGCGCGTTCACCGAGGACACTGGTATCCTGAACGTCGATAAGAGGAATAGTTTCAACAACAACATCGACCAGAAAACCTACACCTTGCGTTCCAACATCGACATCAATGTGACCCCTACCACGAAGCTGGCTATCCGCCTTACCGGTAACTTCACGGATTACCGAGGACCGCTGGACGGAGGTAACAAGGTCTATGTGGATGTTGTTCACTCAGATCCTGTTCTCTTCCCGGCGTACTACCCGATGGATGATGACCACATCGGCATCAAACACATCATGTTCGGCAACTGGGACAAAGGAGGTTACACGAACCCTTATGCGAATATGGTCAAGGGGTACCGCGACTACCAACGTTCCCAGATGATCGCGGCGGTCGAACTCAACCAGAATCTTGATTTCATCACAAAGGGGCTCAGCGCGATGACATTGTTCAACCTGACTCGTCTTTCAGACTTCAGCGTCAACCGTCAGTTCAGTCCTTATTGGTACACGATGGACAACTACGACTCCTACACTGGAGAATACCACTTACGCAGAATCAACGATGATGGTACCGACTACCTCACCTACAATGAAGGAAGCAAGACTGTGCAGAACACATTATATTCAGAGACCAGACTCAACTATGCCCGTGACTTCGGCCGCAGCGAGGTGACCGGCCTTTTGGTACTCACCGCCTATGAGTCACGCAAAGCCAACGCCGGCTCCCTCCAGCTTTCCCTTCCTTCCCGCAACGCCGGTCTTTCCGGACGTTTCACCTACGGTTGGGACAAGAGGTACTTCACCGAGTTCAACTTCGGTTACAATGGCTCCGAACGTTTCCACAAATCCCACCGTTGGGGATTCTTCCCTTCTGCCGGTGCTGCGTGGGTGATGTCAAACGAGCCTTGGTTCAAGTCTTTGAAGAAAACTGTTGACAACCTTAAATTCAGGGTATCGTACGGTCTCGTCGGAAACGACAAGATTGGTAATGAAAACAACCGTTTCTACTACCTCTCTGAAATGAATATGAATAGTTCCGCTAATCAGGCGTTCTTCGGTGATCGCAGGCAGGTCAACTACAAAGGCATCGATGTTACCCGCTATGCGAACGAGGCTATCACTTGGGAAAAATCCTACAAGACCAATTACGCTGTGGAAATCGGTCTGTTCGACAACTTCGACCTCATCGCCGAGTACTTCACCGAGAGGCGTAAGGACATATTCATGACTCGTGCCGACGTTCCAGAGACAATGGGACTTCAGGCGGGAATATCCGCCAACATCGGTGAGGCCAGAGCCCACGGTGTCGATCTTCAGGCTGAGTACCAAAAGGTTTGGAACAAGGACTTTTGGACATCCGCAAGAGCGAATTTCACTTGGTCAACAGGCAAGTACGATGTCTATGAGGAGCCCACCTATCCAGAGAAGTACCGTCAGCACGCAGGCTACTCCATCAAGCAGACCTGGGGCTACATCGCCGAGCGCCTGTTCATTGATGACGAAGAGGCGGCCAACAGCCCTGACCAGACTTCTTTCGGTTCTCCTTACGGAGGCGGTGACATCAAGTATACCGATGTCAATGGTGACGGCAAGATCACAACCGCTGATATGGTTCCGATTGGTTATCCTACCTCTCCTGAGATCATCTATGGATTCGGTGTTTCACTCGGTTACAAAGGGATTGACCTTTCCGTGTTCTTCCAAGGCCTTGGACGAGAGTCGTTCTGGATTGATGCGACAAGTACCTACAGCACCAAATATAACAGGTACGGTACCGCTCCGTTCGTGAACAACACCCAGTTGCTCAAGGCTTACGCTGATAGCCACTGGAGCGAGGACAACCGTGACATTTACGCTCTTTATCCAAGGTACAGCGCCTACGAAAACTTCAACAACACAGCGACGAGCACCTGGTGGATGAGGGATGGTTCATTCCTTCGTCTGAAACAGCTTGAACTTGGTTATACCATTCCACAGAAGTTGACCACTAAACTCCATATTGGAAGTCTGCGTGTCTACTTCCAGGGCAATAATCTCCTGTGCTGGAGCAAGTTCAAACTTTGGGATCCCGAGCTTGCCGGTAATGGCCTTAATTACCCTATTCAGAGGACATTCAACTTTGGTGTGAATGTTACGTTTGACACCAAATAATGTACGAGAATTATGAAAAAGATTTTTAAGAATATAACAATTTCACTGTTGGCGGCGGCTTCGCTGTACGGAGTCAACGGTTGCAACAAGTTCCTTGATGTTGTCCCGGATGATGGACTGGCATCAATCGAAACCGCATTCAACCTTAGATCGACAGCCATCAGGTATCTGGCCACCTGCTATTCATATATGACAAATGACGGAGTGGCCGGACAAGACAGCGGAATGCTTACCGGTGACGACCTTTGGGATCTGGACAGCCGTGTCACCACGTACTTATACAACAAGAACTATGCTTCTTTCCCTATCGCAAAAGGATTGCAAAGTGCTGCCATCTGCTATAACAGCGACTGGAAAAGTATGTACGAAGGAATCCGTTGCTGCGACATTCTGGTGGAGAATATCGATAAGGTCCCGGATATGAACGAAGATGAGAAGCAGCAGTGGAAGGCAGAAGTCTCCTTCCTTAAAGCATACTATCACTTCAATCTTATCCGCAAATGGGGACCGGTTCCGATCATTCGTGAAAGCCTTCCGATTGATTCTAATGTTGAGGAAGTACGCGTCTATCGTGACAACATTGATGACTGTTTTGACTTTGTGCTCGACCTTCTTGATGAGGCTCTTCCGTATTTGCCGATTGTAAACCCATCGGATGACGAGTTGGGACGTGTCACAAAGCCAATCTGTGCTGCGCTGAAGGCCAAGGTCGCTGTCTATGCGGCCAGCCCGTTGTTCAATGGAAATGAAGAGGAAGCTTCTTTGATTGACGGCCGTGGACAAAGGCTTTTCCCAGCCAAGTCTGACGCAGACAAGCTTAAACGTTGGGAGGACGCTCTTGAGGCTTGCGAGGATGCCCTTGACATCTGCGAGGAAGCCAACTTGAAGTTATACGAGAGGACATATGTTGAACAAGATTATAGAATGTGTGACTCTCTTGTCACAGATCTTACAATCCGAAACGCTTTCTGCGAAAGATGGAACAGTGAACTGATCTGGGGTAATACTCAGGTATCAACCACCTCTTTCCAGCAGTGGTGTGTGCCGATTCTGCAGATGGATCCAAGCGATGGAAAAAAACTTGGAGGTATCGGAGGAACGGATTTCATTGGCGTACCACTTAAGATCGCCGAGCAGTTCTATACGAAGAATGGACTTCCTATCAATTACGACAAGGAATTCGCGAGTGTAGATCAGTTTAAACTTAGGACAGGAGATGCAGCCCACAAATACTATATCAAACAAGGTTACGAGACTATCCAGCTGAACTTCGACCGTGAGCCAAGATTCTATGCCGATCTTGGGTTCGACGGTGGAAAATGGCTCGGTGCGTTGTCCAACTACAATGACTTGACTCCTGATGATGTACACACACTTGAAGCTCGCGGAGGTAACTCAAATGGTAAGTCCAACAATAAGGAAGCTGGCCCTGTAACAGGATATTTTCCCAAGAAATTGGCTCCATACAGGGTTACCTGGTCCGGAACATCATCAACCGCGAGCCTTGCGTCATATTGGTTCCCGTGGCCTATAATTCGTTTGTCTGACCTCTATCTGCTTTATGCTGAAGCCATCAACGAGGTTGAGGGACCAAACGGCGCATACAGCGAGGAACTTTTCAACGCTCTTGACGCTATTCGCAAGCGTGCCGGTATTCCTGGAGTAAAAGAGTCTTGGGATAATTACAGCACACGTCCTGACCTCTATAGGTCACAGGCCGGAATGCGTGAGATCATTCACCGCGAACGTCTGATTGAGCTTGCGTTCGAGAGCCAGAGGTTCTGGGATCTCCGCCGTTGGAAAGAAGCTTCAACAGAATACCAGAAAGGAATATATGGATTCCGTGTTATGGCGCCAGCTGCCAAGGACTACTACCAGAAGACCTACATCGCAGACCAGAATTTCGGTCTAAAGGATTATTTCTGGCCTATCTACACATACTACATTGAAAGAAACCCTAATCTCGTACAGAATCTTGGATGGTAACACTTTAAAAGTCATAAGGAATGAATAACATAATTAAAACGACGTTCACTCTTCTATTATCAGCCATTTTCATAACCGCCTGCAATGACGGAGCGAATGATTTTGGCAGAGTAGATCAGAAGAATGATAATATTCCGGCTCCCAGCCCTGTTTCGGTGGAAAGCGTCAGAAGCATCAGCGGCGGTGCTGTCATCAAGGTGAATATTCCGGATGATGACAACGTGAAAGGTGTAATCGCAAGGTATACACGTAATGGAAAGCAGGTCAATTCAAAAATCTCTCGTTATGTTGACAGCCTGACCGTGGTCGGCTTTGTTGACACTAAGCCACATACCGTTGAGATTGCGGCTATTAATGTGAATGAAGTTGAATCAACACCCGTGAAAGTTGAGATTACTCCTCTTGAGCCGGCTATCTCACTTGCTAAAGCCACACTTTACCAGACTTTCGGAGGTGTTAAGGTTCGCATAGATGGAAACACCCCTAAAGAGAATCTTACAATTGTTCTCCTTAGGGACACAGACTTGAGTGATTTTGAAAAACCTACCTCTCAAATGAAATGGGAGCAGGTGACAACCTTGTTCACGGCCGCCGAGACCATCACTCTTCCGAGACGAGGGATAGAGCCTGTAGAGGCCATATTCGGAGCTTATCTCCGTGACAGGTGGGGTAATGTGTCAGACACCGTTAAGGCAATCCTTACACCTCTTGAGGAAGTGGAATTGGATAAGGATAAGTTCAGAGATGCCAAAATCAAGGATGACAACTGTACGGCCAGCGCGACAAAATACAAGATCGAAAATCTTTGGGACAAGTTGAATGATGACGGAAAAGGTAATTATATATTTGACAGCAAGCAGCTTGACCTCCCTACATGGCTCACAATTGACCTTGGAGTCAAGACCAAGTTAAGCCATATCAAGACTTTGCCTCGTGGGCAAGGTTATTTGACATACACTGCCGCACATCCAAGAATTTTCGAATTTTGGGGTAGTGCGAATCCGACAGGTGAAAAAGTAGAAGGCAACACCCACGGATTTGACAACTCTTGGTTCCTTCTTGGAAGATTCGAGCAGGCCAAACCATCCGGTTATGAGCCAGACGGTTCACCAGGTGTTATCACACAGGATGACAATGCCTACTGGAATGCCGGCAATGACTTTGAGTTCAATAACGAGGAATATCCTCACGCCTATGATGAGCTCCGGTATTTACGTGTTGTATTCATTGATTCTTTCGGAACTTATGGATTCGACACAAAATCCTCCAAGATTCAGATGGGTGAGCTTACTCCTTTCGGTCAGGTTCTTCAGGAATACAGGTAATAAACTACTCTATGATGAATATGAAAACATTGAAAACGAGCATATTTGCTGCGGCAGCCATTCTTGGCTCGGTTGTCTCCTGCACATCTCAGGATGACATCTACAAGGAGTTCATCAAGGATGGAGGCTACATCTATCCTGCCAAGGCCGCAAACATTACTTCCGAAACAGGTTTTCAGAAGGTCACCTTGTTTTGGCCTGTTCCCAAGGATCCTTCCTTGAGAAGTGCCAGGGTCTATTGGGACAACTACACCGACTCTCTTGATCTGAATTATTCGGATTTTTCAGACACTGTGTCTGTAACAATCACGAACCTCGCCGACAGAAGTTACACGTTCGACATAGTGAATTTCGACAAACTCGGAAACAAGTCCATCGCCGCGGAGAAGTCCGCCACACCTTACGGAATGAATTGGCTCTCAACGCATGAGGAGAGGCAGTTCAAACACGCTTGGGTGGACGGCACTACCGCGACTGTACAGTTTTCGGAATCAACCTCCGAAATGGTCGCCACGAAGTTCCGCTACAAAAATGTTGACGGTGAGTGGGTTGAATTCGGTCCGAGGATGACTCCAAGGGAAGTCAACTACAAACTTCCAAACGCCATGCGCGGAAAGTATTTCGAGTTCAGCTCCGGCTTTCTTCCGAGTGACGGTAGGGACACAGCCTGGATGGCCTGGTCCAAATCTACTTATCCGATAGTCTATCCGTTGGATACAAAAGGCTGGACCGTTACCGAAATGGATGGTATCGCTTGGGGTGGTGGGCTTAATACTCCCGACCTTATGTTTGATGGTGTAGCCAATAACCCAAACAGCCGTTGGCATTGCGCTAAGGGGACAAATTTTCCTAAGATTCTGGCATTCGACACCCACGCCGAAGAAGGCAAGGAGCCGTCTTTCAAAACTTTTTCTTTCTACGAGCATCCAACTTCATCGGGTTACCGTTACTTGAATAATCTCTCGATTTTCGCCGGAAATGAGCCATATGATGCAAATGATAAGAATTATTCCGCTAATTATGGAACTCCATACATCAATAATGCCAAATTCTGGCGTAGCGGAGCTGTGCAGAGTTGCAATAGAAGTGGAGAGATGGCACCTAGCCGCTATTTCTCGGTAGTATTTACCAATTCTTACAATAAGTACGGCTATCTGGATATCTGGGAACTTGTGGTCTGGGGCTACATTGAGGCTGACGCCAACTAATAATTAAACTATCCGAAAAAAATGAACATCAAAAAAATGTCAATATTCATTCTGGCGGCGCTGGTCTCCGCTACGACTTTCCTTTCCTGCAACGTGAAGGAGGACAACGGAGGCGGTTCGGACAAAGAACCTGAAAAGCCGACTCTGACCGAGATCAAGTTCAAGGCCGAACTGCCTGACGCTCCCGCCGGATTCAAGACAACCTGGAGTGCAGGAGATGAGATCGTTGTCTACAGCGTGAAGGGCAACTTCACCTCTAAGGAGACAATGAAGGCCACGGACGTTACCTCTGACGGCAAGACCGCCACATTCGTCTCTTCCGGAAAGCTTCTCAAAGAAGCTGAATATTTCTACGGAATGCTCAAGGACTGCGGAGTCAAGGGCTTCAAGCTCAAGCAGTACTGGTCAACGGACAATATGGACAGGTGCCGCGATGCGGTGCCTTCCGTTACCGTGGCAGGATGCGACAAGAACGACATGACCCTGAAATTCAGGAATATGTTCTCCCTTCTTTCCGTGACAGTCACCAACCCGGACACCAAGTATGTCAGGGTCTCAGGCAACAACGGTGAGGTCGTCAACAAGAACGCCTTCATCGCTTTCGCAGATTACACTCTTTCTGACAACCCGTCACCAGACTTTGAAAGCACAGTTTCCATCAGGAAATATGTCAACGGAGCCGGCACCTACCATATCGGTCTCCGCCCTGACCTTCTCTTGAACAGCGGCTACACAATCGTAGCCTGCGATGCCTCCGACAACGTCATCGGCAGGATCGTCTCCTACGAGACACTTGAAACTCAGCCAGGCAAGGTTTACAACGCCGGAGAGATCGAGGCTCCACATGAGCTCTCTCCTGTATTTGACGAGTCCAAGATAGCCCTTTCCCTCGCCGCCATCAGCGACGTGCACATCGAGGGTTCGAGCGATGCCTATGCCAATAAGTTCACCGCAGCCCTCAACCAGCTCAAGGCCAAGGCCGCCGAGAGCGACGCCAACGGAATTGATGGCGTGCTGGTTGTTGGTGACCTCATCCAGAGAGCTGAGATCACGATGGCGCAGAATTTCAAGGCTCTCTACGAGGATGTCTTCAAGCCTACGGAAGTTCCGATGATCTACACAATCGGCAACCACGACATGAACCCTAAATATGATTGGACTCCAAGCACTGTCGCCCAGTCGGTCGCTATGGCCAATACATTCGGCGATGAATATTTCAAGACAGACATCGACAACACGATGAGGAACAACTACGAGGCTCGCCACTGCGTCATCGGAGGCTATCATATTCTCGCCGTGACTCCTAACGGCGACCAGCCGATCACATATTCACCAAACGTCATCACTTGGCTTGACCAGCAGTTGGATGCCATCACGAAGACTGATCCTAACAGGTACGTGATCGTGCTGACGCACCCTATGATCTACAACACGATCTACGGCAGTCTCCTTGGTGAGGACGGCGGAGTCTGGACTTCCACTCTGCCTAACTACTGGGCCACAAGGGTTCTTACAGGCGTGCTTGAGAAATATCCTCAGGTTGTCTCGTTCCACGGCCATCTCCACTTCCCGATCAACGATCCGCGTTCCCTCTGGCAGGGTAAGTGGACGGCTCTCGGATGTGGATCCACAAGGTATATGGCCATCGAGCCTGCTGGTTGGGAAGGCATCAGCAACACCCCTACCGTGATGAATGACGCCAACAACTTCTCACAAGGCTATTTGGTGCAGTTCGATGTAAATGGCAATATGCGTGTTGTCAAGATGGACTTCTTCAACAACGGAACCATCGGTGAGCCTTATGTCATGCAATACCCTGACGCTGCCGGAACGAATCTCGTGAAGTACAACAACGAGGCGCGCAAGGCTGCCAATCAGGCTCCGATAATGAGTACGATCGATGTCAAGGATGTAAAAGAAGCCGAGACTGCTTCGGTGACCTTCGCCGCTGGAAAGGACGATGAGTTCGTTCACCACTATATCGTTACCCTCTCCAAGGCTGGCAATGTGGTTGCGACCAAGAAGATCCTCGCTGATTTCTACCTCCATCCAAAGACTTCTGATATGAAGTCCAGCTGGACCGTTGACTTCGGCACTCTTTCGGAATCCGGACAATATACCGTGACAGTTGTCGCCTACGACTCTTGGGACGCCGAGAGCGCTCCTCTCACAGCGACATTCAACTGCGGCGATGTGACGCCTGCTGAGAAGGTTGACAAATGGGCTGATGACGCAGCCGGTAGCCAGGACATCAGCGCTTCTGGTACTCCTACTGGTGGCGACGGCTGGCTTACCTATGCGGATGGTAAGGTTTCCTGGACTGCCAACACAACCGGCCTTCCTCGTACCGCTACCCTCACCTTTGGGAATGGCTCATCATTTAAACTCACTCAGGTCGCTCCTGCGGACTTCAAGGGCAACTGGACATTCACAACTAAAGTTTTTGCCGGTGGTGGCTCGTATGTTGCGGCAAACGATCCTTACACGTTCGAAACAGTTACATTTGCTGATCCAAGAAACAAGGAATCCCTTAAGGCGGCTGACGGTAACACTTATGCGAACAACATCGGTATCAAGGGCTTGTATTTCGACACTGTTCTTGACGCTTGTGTTGACATAGACCACGACAAGAAGTCTGTCAGATTCGGAGTCTTCCTTGACACCAGAGACGGATCCGGGCAGCTTGCTAACGGTAAATATGCCACCTATTTCCCTGGCTTGGCGACAAGAACTGCCGCTGCGTGGGCAAAGCCTTGGCTTTACACAGAGACTGAGCTTGGAGACCCTGATTATGAGTGGCTCTGGTTCGTGGTTTCAAGTGATTTCAAGACTTTGATGTACGAGAACAGGATTTCAAATAATGTTGAACTTCAGACTTTGACACAGTACTCAAACAAGTCTATGAATCAAATCTGTGGTTTCGGTGTTGTTATTTCCAATACTAACGTGTTTAATCACAGCACTGTGAAAGCTTACTCCAACTTCTATCAGGTAAACCCTAAGAATCAAAAGGGTGAGTTCTTCCAGAGGAAGTAGCTGACCACTCCGAATAATCGACCGGACGACTCACCGCGAGCCGCCCGGTTTTTTTTGTTTTGCCCTCCCCGAAGCCCCGCACAAGCGTACCCTCCACGGATCCCACTCCGAACACATAGCTGGACGAAGTCTGCCCAACCTGAGGTCGCTGAGCCTGTCGAAGCGCCAGCCAAACTCACACTCGGCAATCGTAACTACCCGTGGCAGGTAATGCGTTGATTATCAGTTTGTTGATGCGTCCTACTTCCTCCCGTGGCGGGCGGTAGTATATTCCATTACATTGTTGAGCGTCAGCACTTTAGCCGCCACGGCAGCTGGGGTGATTTAAATTGTTCACCGAAATAGAGGTGTTTTTGTGTCAAACGGCAAATTGTCCACATACCAAAAGAAAATATTTTTCTGTTTTTTATGATCCGTATATGTTTCTTTTCGTTTTTTACATTTATTGTGCATATTATTGCAGTTCAAATGTTTGTTTAAAATTTGAACTATGTATTTCAGTGAAAAGAGACAAGGACTCGCTCCGTTCGTGAATCTGCGGAGCGATGTGGGATTCAAGGCCGTCTTCGCGGACAGGAACAACAAGGACATCCTCATCGGGGTGCTGAACCAGATCCTGCCTCCGGAGGCGAGGATCGAGGACATCAAGGAGTACTCCGACAGGGAGCAGCGGAGGGATGTCCCTTACGGGAAGAAGACGGTGCTGGATCTGGTCTGCGTGGACAAGGACGACAGGACGTTCGTCGTGGAAATGCAGGCCTCGGAGGAGGACTTCTTCTTCGAAAGGTGCGTCTACTACGCATCGGGACTCTACCATCTCGAGCTCTCGGACGGGGTGCGGTACAAGGGGCTGCGGCCGGTCTACGTGGTGTCGTTCCTGAACTACCGCCTGAGGCACGATGACGAGTCCCTCTGGGACACCGACCACTTCATCTCCCATTGGAGGTTCACCGAAAAACGCACCGGAATGGTTGCGGATCAGACAATTAGTGTTATCTTTGTGGAGATGACACTGTTCACCAAGACGCTGGAGGAGTGCGTGACGGAGTTCGACAGGCTGTTCTACATATTCAAGAACAGTGAAGGCTTCCAAAGGATCCCCGAATGGATCGAGGAGGCCGGCGGGATCTCAAGGCGGCTCGCCGAGGCGTGTGAGGTGGCGGCGTTCGACAAGGAGAAGAAACTTAAATACGAGATTGACAAGATGAACGAGTGGGACATTCAAGCGCAGAAGGAATATGCCGTGCGCAAGGGCTTGGAGGAAGGGCTGCAGAAGGGGATGCAGAAAGGGATGCAGAAAGGACGTGAGGAGACAAGACTTTCTATCGCAAGAAAGCTTTTCGAGGCCGGGACACCGGTTGATGTGATTGTCAACTGCACTGGAGTTGATGATGGAACAATCGCATCGTTCGCTCATCCCGAGTAGCATAATGGATGGCGATCCGCAAGTCCGGGAAGGAGCTTGCGGATGCTTCCTTTGAAGTTGCCTGACAGATATCTCGCAGACGTTATTTGGCGGATTTGCGTAGCAGACCGTAACGTACCTTTATGTCCGGTTCGATTTCAGGGGAAGGCAAGTGCTCTTTCCTGATCATCGCTTTTTCCACTTCGGTAAAATCTCCACAGGTCATAAGATTCACGAAACCGTTGTCGTACATTATCTTGATCTCAGACATAAGCTCGGTCGCGTCAATGTCTATGAGATCGCTTACGATAAGGCCATTGAGCATAGCATCGGTATAAGTCGCCGAAGGAAAGTCCCTGTTGATGGCCGTGAGCAACTCCTTGAACCAGGCGATGACCTCAGTTCTCCTGTCCGGCTCAAAGAAAGAGATCTGAGCGACAGCGTTGGCGACTGTAAATTTCCAGAAATATTCGGTAACTTTACGGGGGAAATGAAAATTGGATGGATTATGAATATTCGGAGAATGTTTTTGGGCATGGCGGTGCTGTGTGGGTTTTCGGTTTCGGCGGCCGCGGAAGGGCGCTTCGACAAGCTCAGCGACCGCGTTAAGGAGGTCCCTGAGCCTGTCGTCGAAGGAACCGTGGTTCGACAGGAAGGATCCGGCAAAGGGAAACTGATCAATGATGTGAACGTGTTCGTGGGGACGGACGGGTTCGGGAACGTGTACCCGGGGCCGCAGGTGCCGTTCGGCGGGATCCAGATCAGTCCGGACTGCGACGACAAGGACTATGACTGCGCCGCTGGGTACAAGTACTCCAAGCCGTTCATCCAAGGGTTCAGCCTCACGCACCTCAGCGGAACCGGAATCCCGGACATGGGCGATTTCCTCTTCCTGCCGGGAACCGGATCGAAGATGGATCCGTCAACCTACGACCACAACCAGGAATGGGGCGAGCCGGGTTACTACGGAGTGATCCTGAAGGACTACGGGGTCAAGGCCGAGATGACGGCAGCCCGGCGAAGTGGAATATTCAAGTTCACATTCCCGCAGTCGGACAGTTCGTTTGTGATGATCGACCTTGACCACACCCTGAAATGGGATTGCCTCTGGTCCACGGTACGCCTGCTGGACGAGCGCACGATCATCGGCAGCAAGGTCGTCAACGGCTGGAACCCGGGACGTTATGTCTATTTCGTAGCCAGATTCTCAAGGCCGATCGAGGATTTCAACATATTCCAGGACGGGCAGCCTGTGATCTACAACACCAAGCGGTTCCGCAGCTCGCTTGAGGCCTGGGGACAAAAGCTTAAAGCCGTCGCAAGGTTCAAGACCGGAAAAGACGAGAACATATTCGTGAATGTAGCAGTGTCGGCTGTAGGCACTGATGGCGCTCTGAACAACCTCAAGGAGCTGGAAGGCAAGGACTTCGCCGCCGTAAGGACCGAGGCCGAGGATCTCTGGGAAAAGGAACTCGGGAAGTACGAGCTGGATTCCGACGACAAGACGCTCCGGGAGACATTCTACACCAGCGTCTATCGCACAGCCCTCCACCCGTTCCTCTTCGAGGATGCGGACGGACGCTTCCGCGAGCACGACGGTACGATCGGGAATGCGGAAGACTTCACCAACGTCACGACATTCTCGCTATGGGACACTTACAGGGCTTTCCATCCGCTTCTCAACCTCGTCAACAAGCCGCTTCAGGCAGACATCGCCAACTCGATGCTAGCCCATTTCGACAAAAGTACCGAGAAGATGCTCCCGATCTGGTCGTTCTACGGCGGCGAGACCTGGTGCATGATCGGCTATCACGCCTGCTCTGTATTGGCAGACATGATGCTCAAAGGCGTGCGTGGATTCGACTACGAGCGCGCCTTCCAGGCGATGAAGACCACCGCCACCAACCCTCACTACGACTGCATTCCTGAATATACCTCCCTCGGCTACGTGCCTTTCGACAAGGAGAAGGAATCGGTCTCCAAGACTCTTGAATATGCCTACGATGATTGGTGCATTGCCCAGGCGGCCAAGCTTCTGGGTCACCGGGAGGACTACGAGTTCTTCCTCAACCGGTCGATGAACTACCGGAATCTCATCGATCCCGAGACCGGCTACATGCGCGGAAAGGATTCCGCCGGCGACTGGCGCGACCCGTTCGCCCCTGTCGCCTATCAGGGTCCGAACTCGGTCCACGGCTGGGGAGACATCACGGAAGGGTTCACGATGCAGTACACATGGACAGTGCCGCACGATTTCGGAGGCTATGTCGAGAAAGCCGGCCGGAAATTGCTCCAGAGCCGCCTGGACAGCCTCTTCACCATCGAGCTGCCCGAGGATATTCCCGGAGCGCACGACATCTGGGGCCGCATCGGCGGCTACTGGCACGGCAACGAGCCTTGCCACCACGTCACCTATCTGTACGACTGGTTCGGCCAGCCGTGGAAGTGCCAGAAATGGGTGCGCTACATCGCCGACAACTTCTACGGCAACGAGCCCGGCTCGTTGAGCGGCAACGACGACTGCGGCCAGATGTCCGCCTGGTACATTTTCAACTGCCTTGGATTCTATCCGTTCTGCCCCGGATCCGATGAGTACTACATCGGCTCCCCATGCGTTCCCGGCCTGAAGGTCAGGCTCTCGGACGGAGGTCTGCTGGAAATGACAACGGAAGGTTGGAGCAAGGAAGCGGTTTACATCAAGGCCGCCTACCTCAACGGAAAACGTCTTGACTCCCCTGTCATCCGCTATTCTGACATCAAGGACGGGGCTAAGCTGCATTTCGTGATGTCCAGGAAGCCGGTCAGGAACGGATTCAGACAGTCTGCCGAATAATGAAAACGGTCACTTCGACAAGGGCAGAGTGGTTTTCAAGGGGGTAACAACCGAAAATATTTCTGTTTTTTATAGTCCGCACACGTTTCTTTTCATTATTTACGTTTTTAGTGCATATTATTGCGGTTCAAATATCCATTTAAAATTTGAACTATGTATTTCAATGAAAAGAGACAAGAGTTCGCTCCGTTCGTCAACCTGCGGAGCGACGTGGGCTTCAAGGCCGTGTTCGCGGACAGGAACAACAAGGACATCCTCATCGGGGTGCTGAACCAGATCCTGCCTCCCGAGGCGAGGATCGAGGACATCAAGGAATATTCCGACCGGGAGCAGCAACAGGATGTGATCTACGGGAAGAAGACAGTGCTCGACCTGGTCTGTGTGGACAAGGACGACAGGACGTTCATCGTGGAGATGCAGGCCTCGGAGGAGGACAGCTTCTTCGAGAGGTGCGTCTATTACGCGTCAGGACTGTACCATCTGGAACTGTCGGAGGGGGATCTGTACGGGAAGCTCCACCCGGTCTATGTGGTCTCCTTCCTGAACTATCGCCTGAGGCACGACGACGAGTCGCTCTGGGACACCGACCACCTCATCTCCTACTGGCAGTTCACGGAAAAACGCACCGGAATGGTTGCGAATCAGACAATTAGTGTTATCTTTGTGGAGATGACACTGTTCACCAAGACGCTGGAGGAGTGCGTGACGGAGTCCGACAGGCTGTTCTACATATTCAGGAACAGCGGTGGCTTCCAAAAGATTCCGGAGTGGATCGAGGAGGCCGGAGGAATCTCCAGACGGCTCGCCGAGGCGTGCGAGGTGGCGGCGTTCGACAAGGAGAAGAAACTTAAATACGAGATCGACAAGATGAACGAGAGGGACATTCTGGCGCAGCGCGTATTCGCCGAGCGCAAGGGCTTCGAGAAAGGCTATGCCGACGGAGAGGCCAAAGGAATCGCAGATGGCATGGCCCAAGGCATGGCCAAAGGCATGGCTGAAGGTAAGGCTGAAGGAATAACCGAAGGTAAGACCGAAGTGGCCAAGGCCATGCTTGAAATCGGTATGCCAATAGGGCAGATTCTACAATTGACCGGGCTTACCGAGAAACAGGTAAAGGCATTAAGGTAATGACCCGAAAAACAAGGCGACCGGGATCTCCGGTCGCCTTGCATTAAGTAAGCTGGTTTAAAATAAGTTGGTAAAGACTTGGCAGTCTTTTCGAGGACAGAAATCTTTGGAAAAAAGGAGCGGCCGGTGGATCATTACTGAAGATAAAAGAAATCTTGATCGAAACGGTTCCTTAAGACAAAGCCGGTTCTTTTTGAAGGTTGCCAAGCCGCGTGTTTCTAAATATGAAACGAAGTCTAAGAATAACTGCGATGACGATTGCCCTGACCGTCGCCATGTCTGTCTGCGGAATACTTTTCTGCGCATGTTTCATCCCTTCGCAGAGGTGGGTGCTGCCTTTCAGAGGGCAGCAGGAGATGTTTCTCTGCGACTGGGGCTACATCAGTGGCATCCTGTTCCAACCTGGCGGGCTGGCGGAACTCGTGGCCAGGTTCCTTGTGCAGTTCTTCACGGTTCCCGGAGTCGGTGCGGCTGTCACGATTGTGATTCTGGGGCTGAACGCCTGGATGGTCTGGAGGATCATGGAACAGACGGTTCAAAGGGAAGAGGCGGCTTGGGGAATATTCCCGCTCAGCCTGCTGCCGTCCGCGTTTCTGGCGGTATCCCTTCAGGACTATTACTGCCTCTACCAAGGGCTTATAGCCTATGTGGCAGCGGTTGCATGTCTGCTGGCATATTCAAAAATCAAAAGCAGGAGCGTCCCGTTGGTACAGGGGTGCCTGATGACCGTGGGGCTTTATTTCCTGACAGGGTCGGCGGCGCTGCTGTTCGCCGTGCGGGCGTTGCTGTTCGACGTGTTCACCAAACGCCGGAAATCCCTGCTTGCCACCATGTACCCGCTCTTGACCGCGATCCTTGGTTTCATGATGATCCGGACAGGACAGATCGCTACAGTCTTGGAGGCCTTTACCCCTCGGATGTACTATGAGGTGGACATTCTGGCCATGCCAAAGATCCACTATGTCAGCTGGGTCATGCTGTCTGTCTGCATATTCATCGCAGCTGTCTCCCGGAAGGTTGAGGCAAAGGGACACTATGCCAAAGGCGCCGTCTGCGCCGTGTGTTCCGTAATCTCGCTGGCGGTGTTCTTCTATTTCAGCGACTCGTTCAAGTCCGAGAACCGGGTCAGGGCATTCCACCTGGAGTGTCTGGCCGCCAATGAGAAGTGGGACGAGATAATCCGTGTCTTCGGAAAGGATGCCCGCTCACGGAATGAGGCCAACTACCTCAATCTGGCGCTGGCCGAGAAAGGGGTGCTGGCCGAGGATCTGTTCAGGTACCGGCAGAACGGCCCGCTCTCGCTGATCAATGACGTGAAGTCGCAGAACGACCTTGACTTGCTGAGGCTCAGCCGGGTGCTGTTCGCCATGGGCAACATGGGGGCGGCCCAGAGCACCGCGTTCAACGCTGATCTGGCGTTCGGAGATCATGTGCCGTCGATGCTGAAGACCGTGCTCCAGATCGATCTGATGCGCGGGTCGTACCCTACGGCGGAGAAGTACATCAGACTGATGGAGAAATCTCCTCGCTACTCCAAGTGGGCTTCCTCGCAGAGAGTCTTCCTGGACAACGACGAGGCCGTGATGAACGACCCGGTTCTGGGGAACGGTAGACGCGACCTTGCGTGCGAGGACGCTTTCGTGCTATACACCAATCCGATGGACGACCTGTTCAGGATAGTTGACGCGAATCCCGCCGACAGGAAGGCGATGGAATATGCCCTGTCCTACCTCCTGCTGGCCAAGGACATGGACAATGTCGTGGAGTTCGTCCGTAAACGGTTCGGAGTTCCGGCGCTCAAGACGCTGCCGACCCCGGTGCAGGAGTGTCTGCTGTTCTATTCAGACTACTTCGGCACCATGAACATCGACTTCGCATTCAGTCACGGAATGGCGCGGGAGGAAGTGGAGCGGCGTCAGGCCGTCAACCTGGACTGGTGCCTCGCGCACGGGGTAACCGAGGAGAATGTCGCGCGGTTCCGGACGTTCAAGGAAAAATACGGCAACGCGGCGCGAAGCCAGAATCCGAAATCCGCCCTGGCCTCGTTCTGGAACACTTTCTGGTACTATTTATTGTTCACCCAAATCACTGATAACTAATGAGTACATTGGCTTTGCGGTCGCTTCGGCAGACTTTCAACATGATATTCATGGTTTTCTTCCTTGCGCTGGCCACCTCCTGCGGAAGAAAGATCAGCGTGACAGGAAGCATCGAGGGGAGTCCTGAGATCTTCCCGGACTACGCCGGTGTCACCATTCCATCCAACATCGCCCCGCTTAACTTCTCATTCCTCGGCGAGGAGCCGGCAACGCTGATCGTCAGCGGCAAATCCGGAGAAAGACAGATCAGGGGGCGGAAAGGGCTGTTCTCGTTCCCGACAAGATACTGGAGAAAACTGATGGCGGAGAATGCCGGCGCGTCCATCAGCCTGACAGTGGCCGTAAGGCGAGACAGTAAGTGGCTGGCATTCAATCCATTTACAATCAACGTATCTTCCGACGAGATCGATCCTTACCTTTCATTCAGGCTTATTCCACCGGGCTACCAGGCATGGAAGAGACTGGGAATCTACCAAAGGAATCTGGAGACATATTCACAAACCGCCATTTTCGAGAACTCGCTGACGGGAGGGAACTGCGTCAATTGCCATTCCTATTGCCAAAGGGATCCTTCAAAGATGCTCTTCCACGCCAGAGGCGACTTCGGAGGCACCGCGATGATTCTGAACGACAAGGTAGAGAAACTGAACACGAAGACCGACTCCACAATCAGCGCCCTTGTCTACCCATACTGGCATCCATCGGGACGGTACGTAGCCTTCTCTGTCAACAAGACAAACCAGAACTTCTTCAGCCACAACGAGAACCGCATAGAGGTCTACGATTCCGCATCGGATGTGGTGGTGTACGATGTGGACAGGCACGAGATAACCTGGTCACCGTTGACCCGCTCCGAAGACTCGTTCGAGACATTCCCGACATTCTCGCCCGACGGCCGCAGCCTGTACTTCTGCTCGGCAAAGGCGGTCGCACCCATGCCGCAGGAATATTCAAAAGTCAAATACAGCCTCTGCCGCATTGGCTTCAACCCCGAGGACGCGTCGTTCGGCGAGAAAGTTGACACCATCTACAACGGCCCGATGAACGGAAAGAGCGTCTCCTTCCCACGGATTTCACCCGACGGCAGGTTCCTTGTCTTCACTCTTCAGGAATATGGCAACTTCTCCATCTGGCACAAGGACGCAGACCTGTGGGTCGCGGATCTTGCCTCCGGAGAGGCTTTCCCCCTTGAAGCCGCGAACTCGGAGGACGTTGACAGCTACCATTCCTGGAGCGGGAACAGCCGCTGGCTCGTGTTCAGCAGCCGCCGCATGGACGGCCTTTACACCCGCCCGTTCTTCTGCCACATCGACGGGAACGGCCAGGCCTCAAAGCCGTTCCTTCTCCCGCAGAAAAACCCTCTGCGCTACTACGCCGACCAGATGAACTCCTACAATCTCCCAGAACTGATGGAGCGCAAGGCCACTGTCAATCCGCACGACATCGCCTCCGCCCTGCGCAACACGCCGGGAACGGATGTCAGGGTTAGAAAGAAAAACCCTTGATTACTTGTCAAATGGTTCCTTGACCGGGAAGGTGGTTCCGATGAAGTTGTCATACACAACCTCTTTATTCTTCTTAACCTCCTTCCTACTTTTCTTGATCAGCTCGTCAGGAAGGCAAAGAATATTCCGGAAACCCTCATTGAAAACAGGTGTCCTTTCAGCCATACTCATGAATCTGTCGAAAAGATAGATGTATCTCAAATCCAATCGCTTAGTCTGGTTCAAAGTGTCCTTGTAGGCCGCAGTGAACTGCAGGAGACAAATACTGTCATTCTCATACACGATTTTAAGATCCTCTATCTTAGGATCGCTGAAACCATTGATGTATTTGCTCATACCGTACTCAAGTGAGACGGGGAGCTGCTGCTTAGCCCTTTCGGTGATTGAATATGTTCGTCCGCACCCAAACAGAAATATGGTGGCAAGAAAGATAATAGCCAATGTACAATGCTTCATGATAAATTGCTGTCTAAGGTTTACTTATTATATGTAAAAAGGAGGTGCGACATTTGTCGCACCTCTTTTCACTATAGATTCAAACTATTAATAGCCTGGGTTCTGAGGGTACTCAACCTTATTATTAGCCTGAATAACCTGGATCGGAATAGGATACTGGTAGTTCCAAGGATGGAATGCTGAACGGTGTCTTGTGTTACCGAACTTGTCTACATAGGTCTGCCTTGGATTATTCGCCACATTCTCGAATCCGAAGCCATATTTCTGAACACGCGCGTAAGCGGTGTTAGAAGTAGTGGCGTCCTGAACCGGGTACTTGCTGGTGACATATTCACCGCAGTTAGGGTTGCAAGACAGACGGTTGAGGGTTATGATACGATGTTCCTCACCGAAGAACTCACGAGTACGCTCATCGAGAATATAGTCAATGTCAACATCTGACGCGCTGCATGGCTTCGCATTGGCACGATCTCTTACGACATTGATGTCAGCGGCTGCGGCAGGCTTGTTGCCCTGTGCGAGATAAGCCTCGGCACGAAGCAGGTACGCCTCAGGAACACGGATCATGTACCAGTCTACATCATAAGCCTTGTTGCCATTGGTGGCGAAATCAGCGTGCACGTCATCCGAGAATTTCCAAAGACGAGGCCAGAGCATGGTGGTGTCTGACGCATTCACCTTATAGGCATTCCGCTTTTCCTGGGTGTTGGCTCCAGGACCAGGAAGCGTCTTGGACCTCTCGTACATCTCTTTCTTCGCATCAAGCCATCCCTGTCCTCCTGGGAGGTAGAAGTTCTTCTGCATCATGACCTCAGAACCGCGGAAGTCGTTAGGATCATCCCATAGTCCATCTTCCACGAACTCTCCGCCATTGTAGACGTATTCAACAGGAATGCAGACGGTACCAATGTATGCCACCCTTCCTCCGATAGAGTCCTGTGGAACGTTCGCAATCCTGCGCTTAGGAAGAACAGGCGAGAAGGCGGAAGAAGCAGAGGCTCCCTCGGCGAATGTCGCAGCATCGTCTCCGTAGAAATAGAAGGTATATACACTATCTTCATTCTCCTTCATTTTGTTAGGATCCTTTGACTTGATCGGATCCTTTCCTGCTTCATCACGACAAACCTTATAAGATCTCGCGGTCTGATTTCCTATAATTACGGCAGGCAGCCAGTTTGCCTCAGTGCAGAGAAGCCTTACACGCCACCAACCATCTCCACCACCACCGGTAGAGTAGGTTCCATAGTTGTACTGCAGAACCCAAATCGATTCCTTGTTGTCAGGGCTGCTCGGATTGTCTACTTCAGCCTTCTTCTTAGGCTTGCCGTTGTCAAGTCCCCATGCCTGACGGAAAAGATCCCAATAAGGATTAAGGGCATTGCCATAACGGTCGGTGGTCTCATCCTGACGAGAACCGAAACGGGAAGTCATGATGTTGTAGCTTCCGTCCGATCCATCAATCACGCGCGTAGCGGCCTGCTCGGCCTCCTTGAAGTTACCAAGGGCGAGGTTCACCTCTGCAAGATAAACATCAGCGGCAGCCTTTGTCGCGGTTCCCGTGAGACGGGCAACCTTAGGTAGATGCTCTGACGCCCATTCGAAATCCTTCTTCATGAATTCCCAAACCTCCTGACGTGAGCTTGGTGTGTAACCGTAGTTGGCTTCAGTTGTACGGTGCTCAAGAATAACGACGTTACCGAACATTCCAGCAAGCACACGATAGGCCCAGCCCCTGAGGAACACTGCCTCGCCACGAAGCTCGTCTCTCATGGTAGGGGTTGAATACTCGATGCCCGTACGCTCGTCAATCATGTCAATCACCGTGTTCGCCTTGTTGACAAGTGTATAGACATTGTCAAACCAGTGACGGGTGATACCGTTGTCGGCGTTGATCTCCCAGTTTCCGAAGGTAGATGTCGCTCCGGTAGGAGAGAATGTGTCCATACCTAAACCTGTAACAGCATAGGAATGCTGTCCGTGAGGCTCTCCAAGCATCAGGTATTCCACAGTGTTGTAGCATGGATTCAGAGCCATCTTGATGTCTGACTCCGAGTTGTAGAAAGAGTTGTCATCATAGTTGTAGGAATGCTCCTTGAGGAATTCCTCATCGTTGCACCCGGTAAGTCCTCCAAGGACTACCACTCCTGCTACAATGCTTGAAAGTATTTTATTGATGTTCATAATATTCCTTTATTTCAAATTAGAATGTCAGGTTTACTCCGAATGTAACAGTCTTGTAGGTTCCGTCACTGCCGAACCTTGAAGAACCTGCGTCACCAGCGATGGTTCCGCCAGTCTCAGGGTCAAGACCAGACCATCCTGTGATTGTGAAAAGATCGGTAGCGGCCACATAAACGCGTGCTCCGCCGAGGCCAACCTTCTTAAGGAGGTTAGGGTCAACTGTGTAAGAGAGAGAGAGATCCTTGAGCTTCAGGAATGAACGAGTGTTCCAGAACTGATAGTTAAGAGTGTTGTTGTAGTCACGCTTAGGATACTTCTGTGAGTGGTTGGTCTCTGTCCAAGGATCAACAGCGGCAAGCTGGGCTCCGCTTGACTGATTTGTCTTGAAGGCATGAGGGTCAAACCAGATGAAGTGAGTGTCGTTACCCTGAGCCCAACGGAAGTTGAAGTAGAGGGAGAAGTTCTTCCAGCTGAGGGTGTTGCCGATGTTCATGGTGAAGAGAGGATCTGGAGATCCCAGGAAATGACGGTCTTTCTCATCTATAACGCCATCATTGTTCCAGTCTTCAAACTTGATGTCACCAGCCTTTGCATTAGGTTGGATCATCTCGCCCTTGGAATTCACATACCCCTTCACCTCTTCATCGGAGTTGAAGATTCCAAGTTTCTTGAGGTCATAGGCGGATCCGATAGGATGACCGACCTGCAGAGCATAGTAGCTGTCGAATCCATAAGCCACTGCATTTGCGACATCATCAGCCTCCTCACCCTTGTAATTCTTGCCATAGAGTTCCTTCACGCAGTTGGTGTTGGAATCGAACACGATAGAGGATGTCCAACGGAAAGTCTTGTCACCATCACCATTGATGTTGACGGAGTTGAGGGTGATCTCGATACCATTGTTGGTCACAAGGCCGACATTGTCATAGATAGACTTGAATCCTGTCATGTAAGGGGCTGAGCGGCTCACGATCATGTTCGTGGTCCGGCCTGTGTAGCCGTCAATGCTACCGCTAAGCCTTCCGTTAAGGACTGTGAAATCAAGACCGAAATTCATCTTCTCAACGGTAGCCCAGGTAAGGCTCCTGTTAGGAATTCCCAAAGGCTCGATACCTATATTGCCCTGGTTTCCAAGCCAGGCCCAAGACATTGAGCCTTGTCTTGTTCCCACAACTCCAACCGTAGCCAATGTCTGATAAGGAGAGACGGAGCTGGCTCCATTCTGACCCCAGGAAGCACGGAACTTAAGGAAGTCAAACCAACCAAGATCCTTTATGAATCTCTCGTTGCTGAGAACCCAAGCTGCTGACGCACCGTAGAAATTGTCCCACTTGTAGCCTTCGGCAAGACCCGAATAACCGTCACGACGGAACACGGCGCTGGCATAGTAGGTATTCTTAAAATTATAATTGGCACGGGCTAGATAACCGGCACGGGTCCAGGTTGTACGAGAGCGCTTGAGAATCGTGTTGGCATTGTCAGCGACATCCATTTTATAGACACCGAGATAGGTCGGGCTGGTGAATCCCTTGAACTGAACATTAAGACCCTCTGAATTGTATTTCTCTCTGGTGTAACCAACCATCAAATCAAAGTGGTGATCCTTGATGTCCTTGTTATAGGTTAGGATGTTGTCCACATTCCATGTCTGAGAGTAGCTCATTCCTGAAGAACCCTCGGCGTTGCCGTTGTATTTGGAAGGGTTGTCCATGTCTGCGGTCGAATTGGTGTCAACCCAGAGTTCAGGGTTGTTGAACACATCGCTGCGGCCAGTATTGTGCTGCCCCTGAACAGTGATTCTATATGAAAGACCTTTCAAGAACGGGAAGTCAATCTGCGCATAGGCGATGCCATTGGCGTTTGAGCTGAAGCCGGAGCGGTCAGTGTAGAGATAAGAGTCATCCTTACCCGCACCAACCAGTGGGCTGGCAGTCTTTCCGTCAGGCCAATAGTTGTACCAATTCTCATAGCCCTCGGTCTGAACCATCACGTATGAGTATGGAGACATCCAGGTAGCGTTTTGGATTCTGGCTGTCTGACCCCAGCTGTTGGCGCCAAGGTAGCTTGCCTTAACTCCTACGGTCAACCAATCGTTGACGTTCATGTCCAGTTTCGCAAGGAAGTTGTACTTCTCATAATCATCGCCAAGACGGATACCCTGCTGCCTGGTGTAGTCTCCGGAAACATAGTAGGCTATATTCTTGGATTTTCCCGCGATGCTGAGGTCGTACTTCTGACCGACACCGGTACGAGAGATCTCCTTGATCCAGTTAGTCCTTGTGCCATCCTTGAATGCGGCGAGTTCAACATCGCTCATGAGATCTGTCGCGGCGGTTTCAAGAGATGTATAGTCAGCCCAATTCTTGTCCTTGAATGCAGAATTGTTAGCCTTGTAGGAGTCGAACCTGTTCTTGAGGAATGTTTCGTCGTCCGTTACCATCTTAGGCATACGTGTCCAGTCAGAAAGGCTTACGCTTGCATTGAAGCTGACAACCGGCTTGGCACTCGTTCCCCTCTTGGTGGTGATGATGATGACACCGTTGGCGGCACGGGATCCATAGATCGCGGCGGCGGAAGCATCCTTAAGGACATCAATGCTCTCAATGTCAGAAGTGTTGACAGAGTTGATGGAACCGTAAGAGATGACTCCATCAATGACGAGCATCGGCTGGTTCACGCTTTGTGATCCGGCTCCGACACTTGAAGGGATGGAGTTCTTTCCACGGATTGTCATGGTACCGGTGTTGTCTCCAGCGGCGCTGCTTGTAGGCGCATAGCTGAATCCTGCAACCTTGCTTGACAGTGCAGACAGAGCGTTAGGGTTTGGCAGGGTGCTGATGTTCTTATCATTAGCGTAATTCACACTAGCAATCGAACCGGAAAGATCCCTTCTGCGCGCCGTACCGTAACCAACGACCACTACCTCATCAAGGAAGTTGGTGTCGTCTTCAAGCACAACATTGATTACCTTCTTGGTACCCACCGTGACCTCACGAGAGGAGAAGCCAATGGAAGAGAAGACAATTACGGCGTTGGACTCAACATTAGCAATGGTCCAATTACCGTCAAGGTCGGTCATAGTTCCAGCGTTAGTTCCCTTGACAAGAACATTCACACCGACCAGTGGTTCACCAGCCTTGTCCGTGACCTTACCGGACACGGCAGACTGGGCGAATGCCTGCACTCCGATTGTCAGAAGCACAAGCAATGTCGTAATTAATCGTTTACCCATAAACTGTTATTTTAAAAATAATGGTTTTCTAAACGCGGGGTTTAGTTATATGTAATTATAAGGGATAATAATTATTGGCATTAGCGCATTATGCAATAGTTGTTAATTCGTTCAAAACATTGCAAAAATAGAGTATCGATTTTGAATTTCATGGTAATATTTGACAAAAACACTTCGAAAAATGACTGAAGCAATCCTTTTCGCAAGTGAATGACGTTTCGCGCTATCTGTTTTGGCACGCATCAAGAGGCCTTGTTTCCTGTGTGGATTGTGTTTGCTTTATTCATCGGAAATCAGTTTCTTTGTGTGGCATAAACGAAATAACGAAAGATGCCGGAGTCGTTATAAAAAATAATCAAAAAAACATCGTGCGGACAATCGCTCTGACTTTCGCCTGTTCTGTCTGCGCGACTATAGCAAGAAGCGCAAGCAGAGTCGTAATTAATCGTTTACCCATAAACTTTATTTAATAATGGTTTTGTTAATCCCCGCGTTTAGTAAAACATCAAGGTGATACTTTCCGCATAAATGCTCGCTAACATGGCTTTTAAGAGAGGGACAGACAGGAAGCAGACGGTGCTTTTCCCTGAGAGTC
>ERZ773165.227-NODE-227-length-49813-cov-10.573978_pt1 | contig 49813 bp, 40 predicted proteins | sample MGYA00581003_ERZ773165 | MGnify/ENA primary metagenome ERZ773165 (study PRJEB29015, sample SAMEA2737817) | human gut metagenome | biome: human gut; feature: human-associated habitat; material: faeces | place: China | collected 2012 ... | reverse complement strand
CACCGGCACACTCCTTCTTCGAAAATAGATCTATCCTCGAAAATCTTCCTTAAGATGATGCAGATTATTTTTTTAAGATTACTTAAGTAATCCGAAAATCAGATCATCAGCATTATCCGACCCTCCGCCTTGACGAAAGTGTCCGGGAAACGCATCACCACAGCATAAACCTGTGCCGAGGTCACCGGCTGTCCGTCCTCACGAACATGCAGCCGACGCCGCCTCCATGCCAACCCTTCTTGTTGCTTCCGAACACAAAGACCTCGCCGTCATTCAAAGAGGTGATCATCGCTGGAGTGATCCTCTTTGGGCAATCGGTCGCGCCATCGCCGACATAAGCTTCCTGCGAAAGCGGGCATAACGACCGCACCGTTTTCCCGTGGCTTCGAGCATAGGCTATCTCCCTCGCAGTGCTTTTTCCGATGTACCCGCCTGGATTGACAACGAATATCTCATCGGCCATGTCAATCTTCGCCAAATGCATCTCATCCAGCATTTCCTTCACGCCGTCATCCATGACCTCGGCATCGCCGCTATGCCCGAACAGCCCGACCGAGATCACAATATAACCTTTAAGGGTTAGTTCCTTCTGCACCCTTAGAAATTCTTCCTTGAACCGCGTGCTTCCGCACAGAGTGATTATTTTGTATTTTCCTTGCATATATCACAAAAAACTAATCATTGTCCGCCCAAACGGCAATCCGCCGGAGAAACTGGTGATATTGTCCTTTCTGTCCGGCATGATGGCTATACCCCGGACAAACACAGGAGCAAGAAGCCAGTCCTAATGAAACCGCCTCAATGACATCACGGGTGCAAATCATATCTTGATGCACCCGAAAAGTGCTCAGAGGATCAATCCGAGGGCATAAACGGTTTTTTCGCCCCCGACACAATAGGGAGACAATGGCCACGTCTCACCAAAGTTCCTCGGCGCCACCGTAATAGTCATAGACATCCTGATAGTCAAGGTTTAGCTGCTCCAGAATCTCCTCCGAGGAAAGGCCGGTTATAATGTTCCTTCCGCCGGAATTCAGCACCACACCATCTCCCCGTCCGCCACCATCAAACAACGACCTTCCCCGCAGACCTACCGGATGGTTCAGAACCGTATCCACCGGCCGGATGGCATATTCATAGTACCGCACCGGCCTACTCTTCATCGCTTCCACCTCCCTCAGATGCCGCTTCTCCCCAATCATCGCCACCACCGCCAACGCCACCGGCAGAAGCAGCATCGCCGTCACCGCCAACTTCTCTTTCAATGAATATGTCTCATCGGGGTCTTTGCGCATCACTTTTCTTTGATTTCCTTAACCCATATAGAAAACAGATCTTCTTGAGTAAGATGAGTGTTTGCCGAACTAGTACTTGGCATTTCCACATTCAAACAACCATAATCCAAAGCCTTCCTGTAAGCCTTTCCGCCATTGAACAAAACCTTCTTTATGGACGGATTAGAATTGATGAGTGACTGTACATCGTTCTGTTCCCCATTCTTAATATTAGAGTCCAAACTACCTTTACGTTCTGCTGAAGCATAGACATCCCACAACGCAATATGAAGCTGGTCCAACAATCTCAGCCTTTTTGAATAATCTTCCGGCAAAGGTTTGTCTGCTGCCTTAGCGATTATCTTCCAAAAACGGTTGCTACGATTAGCATAATACTGCTGAAGACGCAACGATTCTTTTCCAGGCATGGTGCCAAGAATTAATATACGAGGCGAAGCAGGAACATAGGCCTCTAAACAAGCACAATTTTTCATTGATTCTATCTTCTGATCATTAGTTTTGTCGAATCGCCGCTCTGATAACAAAGATTTATCTCCTTCTGAAATATGCCCACAACCACCATTTCCCCCAATAATAGTGATTTTACCGCTTTTGACCAACTGTTTGAAATCATTGACGTCAAACTCATCACCAGCATTATTCTTGAAATCCGAACAGTGGAAACCGAACTTACGGATTTTCGCACGAATTGACTTTTTGCCTGATTTATCAGACCTTACTTTACTTTTGAGAAGTCTCACTATAGCTTCGTATTCTTCTTTAGTAAATATATCTTTTCCTTTCATAGAATAATGTTATATTAGATCATACAGACAATAATAACTCCACAGGAATATTCCCTCTTATCTTTCGACTTTTTTAAGTCCCTCCACCTGTGCCTCCAACTTATAGACCTCATTCAAGATCGCAAGAGCCGGAGAATATGCCCATCCTTTGATATAATTTCTCATCTCTGTTGTCGTACTAACACCCTTCTCGTATGCACAATAGAGTTCCTCTATGGACAATTTAAAGTGTTTTTTAGTATCACACCTAATACCATCAATATGATTCCCTATTAGTTTCAAGTCCTTATAAAGATGGCCTCTGACACTTTTGGCAATGGAAATTTTCCAAGGCATTCAATAAATTCACTTGGCGTAAACATAGCACAACTATTTATAAATTAATAAATCATTTATTCCGTTCCAACGCTGCCGCCCAGATAGCGTTCATCCGGTCCTTGAGGGACTGGGGTGCGAGGATTTCGACGGAGGAGCTTCGGGAGAGAAGGGCCATCACGAAATCGTTGGTTATCTTAAGGCGGAGAGTCACTTCTACATATTCCTCGGTCTCTTCGATTTTTTGAGAGGTATGAATAGGAAGGGTTTTGATAAAACGGCCGTCCAAAGGACTGAACCTCAAGCGGATGTCCTCTACGGGCATCTTCGGGTCATCCCATATTCCGAAGCAATCGCGGAAAAGATTCCCGGCACGGACACTCTCGTCACGGATGAAATCCTCGTCAAGCACCTTGAAGGATTTGAACCTGCCCAACTCGAAGCACTTCAGGACTCCCTCGACCATCGCCACGAGATACCAGCGGTTCTGCGACTGCTTCAGGAAATACGGCTCGGCGAGATATTCAGCCTCCTTGCCTCCAAGCCTTGGCAACGAATATGAAAAGCGCACCTTCCGTCTTTGCTTTATCGACCTTAGGATTTTCTGAATATCAACGCTGAACATCATCCTCCTCTGCTCCGGAATGATATAGTCACGTGTCCCGGAGTCAGAGCCGACAGTACTTATAATCTCGAACTCAGAAAGTAGTTCCTTGAACCGATCGGTGTAAACGGGGTCTCTGCCAACAATGTGATACCCTTTCCCTCTGACATTCTGAATCTCGATCCCGAACACTTCCTCAATGGTCTTGATGTTCCGCTGAAGAGTCCGCAAAGAAGAGGGGCCATTCTCAGCCATTTCGCCTGACATGGCCTCCAGCAGAGCCTCTTTGCTGACATATTCACTGATGCCGCTTAGTTTGTTCACTATCGCACTTAACAACCTGATTTGTTTAGACATATTCAGAAGTGTTTGCCGCAAATATAACAATCAAAAGCGACAAATCTTGTCGCATTGAAGAGAAATAACAACTAAGAAGCTGTTTTGAATTGTTTGAAATGTTCTTTGAGGTGAATAATCTTCTTTTTCTTCCCGCTTCTTCAGCCAGACAGCACCGCTATCCTCCTTGGAAGAAGCGGTCGAAACTGAGGTTTTTCACTCTCAACCCAGCGCCATCAGGCATTTGATTAACATTTCAGCCTTTTTCATCGAAACTGAAGTTTATCACTCTCAACCCAGCGCCCTAACCGAGGGCAATCGAACTTGTTCGGGTTGCCGAGGTGGGCAGCAGGGAAAGAGTTTGCTCTTAACCTTCAAACAAACAATTCAAAACAGCTTCTAAATGATGGAAGGACCCAGTTATTCAGCTGCTCTTCTTCCTAATGTTTGTAATAAAAGCAAGGTTTTGTAACAATGGTAAGCTCTTGTTTGGATAATACCAAAACGGGATATGCCCTGCAGACCCAACAGGGCCTGACACTGTTCTCCTGCAAGCGACATTCAGCCTCATTCACGCTTTTAGAGGGACAATTGTCACTCCACGAGCGTCTTTACGCCGAAATCCCGCTCGTAGAACACGAAGGTTCTTCGCTCTAAGCACTTTTAGGGGGAGACTGTCTTAATACCCTCTCCGAGGATTGAGAATTCGTTGTCGCCCCTGTAGTGGGGGTACAGACTTTTCAACTCTCACCGAGACTTTTGTCTGGGGGAGACTGTCTTAAAAGTAAAAGTACCCCCAGTGAGGATTGAGAATTCGTTGTCGCCCCCGTATAGGGGGTACAGACTTTTCAACTCTCACCGAGACTTTTCCTGACTTTGGCAATGATTCACCCTACTTGTTTACACCTATGTACGAAGCTTCTTTCAAAGGCACGAAAAGGTGATGCGATTCACCCTGAAAAATCCGCGCTTTTTACAATATATTGATTATCAGAACGTAAGAAAAAACGGGATTTTTAGGCTGTCAAAGTCAGGAACTCTCACCGAGACTTTTGTCTGGGGGCATGTACGCCTCTGACTTCTGAAGCCAGACCTCGCATATTCAAGAACAGGGTAAGAGCACATCGGTATATTCATGTGTCGTCTAAAGTACGCACTTATCTTGTTCATTGACAATACTATCGCCAGTCTTGCAAGGAGAGGTAATCCTTGAGCGCATCGACATATTCATTGAAAGCCTTGACGCCTGTGTCGGTCGCGCGGCAGGTGGTGCAAGGCTTCTTGCCTTTGAAGCCCTTCTCTACCGTGATGTAGCCGGCCTCGCTGAGTTTGTCTATCTGTACGCTGAGGTTCCCGGCCGTGGCGCCCGTCTGCTTTCTGATGTAGACGAAATCCGCCTCCTCGACCCCGATGAGGATTGACATCACGGCGAGGCGGAGTTCGGAATGCAGCAGAGGATTCAGTTTTCTGAACATAGCCTACCGCCTTATGAGTTTGGCAATGGCTCCTCCGATGGTCATGATGACTCCACTGAAAAGCCATATCAGGCAGATCTGCGCACCCCCGTAGTTTGTGTAGAGGGCACCGAGCAGAACCACAAGCGCTCCGGAAGTGATGATCGGCCAACTCTTGATGACGATGCCTGTGGACAGTATCGTGAACCCGAACAAAGAGGTGATGAGGTAGGTGTCAAGCACAAAGGGGTTGACCGTGCAAGTGAGGATTGTCAGACAAACGGCAGTGATCCCAAAGGCGCACCAGATCAAGCCCACCGTCTTATGGAGATAGGTTTTCGGAGCGCAATCATTTCTTTTTGAAATGAATATGGCAGCCGGCAATCCGATCGCCGGAATGAGGAACCACAAGTAATTCCAGATCGGATTTCCCGTCCCGTTCCACAATAGATAGATGATAGCCGAGACAAGCGTCAGTATCACACCCCAAAGGATGTAGTAAGTTCCTTGATTTTTCTCGATCGCCCGACAGTTTCTTGCCATTGTCTCGCTGATGATTTTCAGACTCTGTTCAGCGGAAAGATTGTTATTTGTTTCCATAACATTTTGATTTACATTATTTTTCGCCATTAACAGCTATGCGCTTTAACCTCAACGGCATTACAAATATAAATAAGTTTACAATATAAACCAAAATAACATCATTGAATATGATCAAAGATCAAGTGGACGTATACAGTGGGTCGCGCATCCGATTCTGCGGACAAGGCTGCAAAAAAGACTTTCCGAATTTTTGGTAACGTGCAAAAATTCGGGAAGTCCTTTTCGTTGGCGCCACCATGCAGATGGCGCTCTTATTCATCGACCGGGAATGTCGCTTCGGCAAGCTCAGCGACCAGGCAGGTGTCCAACCCTGTGACCAGTCCTGCAATCAAGTACGTGTCCAGGCATGTAATCAAGCACGTGTCCAGTTCTGTGACCAGTCCTGCAATCAGGCACGCGTCCAGGCATGCAATCAAGCACGTGTCCAGTTCTGTGACCAGGCCTGCAATCAAGTACGTGTCCAGGCATGCAATCAGGCACGTGTCCAGTTCTGTGACCAGGCCTGCAATCGGGCACGCGTCCAGGCATGCAATCAAGCACGTGTCCAGTTCTGTGACCAGGCCTGCAATCGGGCACGCGTCCAGGCATGCAATCAAGCACGTGTCCAGTTCTGTGACCAGTCCTGCAATCAAGCACATGTCCAGGCATGCGACCAGACACGTGTCCAGTCCGTAATCAATAAGTGACCGAACCTGTGATCTGACCAGAGGCCAGAAGGCTCTGTGTGAAACCTTACGAGAGGCTCTTCGATGGCTGGTAAACTTTGTCGAACCTTTAGTTCTGCGACCGGTCAGTGCGACCTTACGCAAAGGTTAAGCTTCTGTCGGTGGAGGATAAGACTCTGTTTCACAACGGATTAAGCGATGGTCTTTAGTTGATAACGACTAAAGACCATCGCTTTTATAACTGATTTTCAATCACTTACGCAAGACGCTTTTCGAGACGCTCGCGGATGGCGGCGATGAAGTCGGCGGAGTTCTTTACCTGAGGAGTCACGCCTTCCATTAGGTTGGCGAGATCCTTGGTCACGATGCCGGCGTTGAGGGTGTCGAAGCAGGCGGCCTCAAGCTGGTCGGCATAGTTGACAAGCTCTGGAATGTTGTCCATCTCGCCTCTCTTGCGGAACGCACCGCTCCACGCGAAGATCGTCGCGATCGGGTTCGTGGAGGTCTCCTCGCCTTGGAGGTGCTTGTAGTAATGACGGGTCACGGTGCCGTGGGCGGCCTCGTACTCGTACTTGCCGTCAGGGCTGACAAGAACAGAGGTCATCATGGCAAGGGAACCGAAGGCCGTGGAGACCATGTCGCTCATCACGTCACCGTCGTAGTTCTTGCACGCCCAGATGAAACCGCCCTCGCTGCGCATCACACGTGCGACCGCGTCATCAATAAGGGTGTAGAAGTACTCGATGCCGGCGGCCTCGAAAGCGTCCTTGTACTCCGCGAACACCTCCTCGAAAATCTCACGGAAACGTCCGTCGTACTTCTTGGCGATGGTGTCCTTGGTGGCGAACCAGATGCTCTGCTTGAGGTCAAGGGCGTACTTGAAGCAAGCGTGGGCGAAAGAACGGATGGAAGCGTCGGTGTTGTGCATTCCCTGGAGAACGCCGGGACCCTTGAAGGTGTGGACTATCTGCTCTTCCCTCTTGCCGCTCTCGCCTTCGAAGACGAGCTTGGCGACTCCCGGCTCCTCAACGCGGATGTCAACACTCTTGTAAACATCACCGTAGGCGTGACGGGCGATGGTGATAGGCTTCTTCCAGAACTTCACTGCCGGAGAGATGGAAGGGATGGTGATAGGTGTGCGGAACACCGTTCCGTCCAGCATCGAACGGATCGTTCCGTTCGGGCTCTTCCACATCTGATGCAGGTTGTACTCGGTCATACGCTTGGCGTTAGGAGTGATGGTGGCGCACTTCACGGCAACACCGTACTTCTTGGTGGCGTTGGCGGAGTCGATTGTCACCTGATCGCCGGTCTCGTCACGATGAACGAGGCCGAGGTCATAGTATTCTGTCTTCAGATCAACAAATGGAATGATAAGCTCATCCTTAATCATCTTCCACAGGATCCTTGTCATTTCATCACCATCCATCTCAACGAGAGGAGTGACCATCTGAATTTTTTTCATAACTGAATATTAAAATTAAAGTGTTTTACGAATATGATTGCTTAGTAACATGAAAATAATAAGTTGCTTCTGATTAAGAGAAGATTTTCGAGGATAGATCTTTTTTCGAAGAAGGAGTGTACTGGAGGTACACAACTGATGAAAAAAGAGATAGACCGAAAATATTCCTTAAGATGATGCAGGTTATTTTTTAATGATTACTTAACCACCTCAGGCCTGCGAGCCATAAAAATGGACGCAAGCCTAAAGTGAATATTTCCAACTACTTGTTCCTTTGGGCGGCGTAGAAGTTCATCAGGCAACCGTCGGCGAGAATCTCCCTCTCGTCAGCGGTCAGATTCTGGAAGTAGAGATGAATGTCCTTCACACCTTCGGCGCTGATCACCTTGGCGTCAATCTCCTCCTTGCCCGAAAGGATGGCCTCACGGATGCCGGGAACATAGACGAAATCGCCGGCTACATATTCAAAAGGAGTCTCCTTTGAGATGGTGAAAGGAACGATGCCCCAGTTGATGCAGTTGCTGCGGTAACGCTTAGTGGCATATTCATAGCAGATGTTGGCGTCGCCGCCGAGCACCTTCTGGCAGGAAGCGGCCTGCTCGCGGGCAGAGCCGTCGCCAGGCTTGTTGGCGAACACGCATGAGCCGAACGAGGTGTCCTCCGGTTTGGCGCCCACCTTGGCAAGGGCGTCGAGAACGTGCTGCGGAGCCTTGCCGGCGCGGCGCTCAAGATCCTCCGCCTGGATGCGCTTGCTGATCCCGACATATTCAGGAACACGGCGAGAGAGAGCGAACTCGGAGAGTTTCAGCGGGTTGGAACGGTAGCTGGAAGTCTCGCCCGAAGGGATGAGCTCGTCGGTCGTGGTGACAGGGTCGTGGATGACAGCGGCGAGTTCAAGGAGCATGTTATCCTGCATCGGGTACATCTTAGGCCAGTCCTTGATGTTCGGTCCGTAGCGGAGCTCGACGGTAGGGTCGGCCTTGCCGAATCCGTAGTAGATGCGGCTCTTGTAGATGCGGTCGTCGAATGAATATGGCTTGTGCGTGTCTTCGTACTGGATGTCAGTGGCTGCCGTGATGACTCCACCGTTGGCGGCCGTGGCGGCGATAGAGCGCGCGTCCATCAGGCAGACAAGGGAGATCTGTCCCTGGCCAGGCTTCGAGCCCTCGCGGTTAGGGAAGTTGCGGGTGGTATGACGGATCGAGAGTCCGTTGTTGGCAGGAACGTCACCGGCTCCGAAGCAAGGGCCGCAGAACGCCGGCTTGATCACAACACCGGCCTCAAGCAACTCCTCGGCGATGTGATTGCGGGTGGTCGCGAGATAGACAGGGGTTGACTGAGGGTAGGCGGACATCGTGAAGTAGTCGTTGCCGATGGTCTTGCCCTTCATGATCGCGGCGGCCTCGCTGAGGTTGTCGTAGGTACCTCCGGAGCAGCCGGCGATGATAGCCTGGTCGGCGAAAGCCTTGCCGTCCTTCACCTTGCTCTCAAGATCGATGGTGATCTTGTCGCCAAAACGCTTCTTGGCATCCTCCTCCACTTTCTTCAGGATTCCTTCCGGATCAGCCTGGAACTCGTGGATCGTGTAGGCGTTGGAAGGATGGAACGGAAGGGCGATCATGGACTCCTGCTTGGAGAGGTCGATGCGGATCATCGCGTCGTAGTAAGCGATCTCACCCGGCTGGAGTTCCTTGTAGGCCTCCGGACGCTCGTGCATCCTGTAGTACTCCTCAACCTTCTCGTCCGTCACCCAGATAGAGCTCAGACAGGTGGTCTCGGTGGTCATCACGTCGATTCCGTTACGGAAATCGGTAGGGAGGGAAGCCACGCCAGGGCCGGCGAACTCAAGCACCTTGTTCTTCACGAAACCGTTCTCGAACACGGCCTTGACGAGGGAGATGGCCACGTCGTGAGGGCCGACACCCTTCTTAGGCTTGCCTTCGAGCCAAACCAGAACAACCTCAGGAGCGTTGATGTCCCAAGTGTTGTGGAGGAGCTGCTTCACAAGCTCACCGCCACCTTCGCCCACACCCATGCAGCCGAGCGAGCCGTAGCGCGTGTGGCTGTCGGAACCGAGGATCATGCGGCCGCAACCGGCGAGAGCCTCGCGGACATATTGATGAATAACCGCCTGGTTGGCAGGAACATAGATACCACCGTACTTCTTGGCGGCGGAGAGACCGAAGATATGGTCGTCCTCGTTGATGGTACCGCCGACAGCGCACAGAGAGTTGTGGCAGTTGGTCATCGCGTAAGGGATAGGGAACTTGTCAAGTCCGCTGGCGCGGGCTGTCTGGATAATTCCGACATAAGTGATGTCGTGTGAAGCCATCGCATCGAACTTGATGCGCATCTTCTTGCCTTTGCTTCCGTCCACATCGTGGGCACGGAGAATTCTGTAGGCAATAGTATTTTCACGAGCCTCGTCGGCAGATGGCATTCCTGCGGCATCACTTACGAGAGTCTTGCCGCCCTTCAGATAAACACCATTAGGAATCAATTCAACCATAGTAAATTAGTTTTGTGTTAATGAATATTGTTAATTATGCTTTCTATAAAAATCGTCAGGGACAGCATGTCGGCGCTTCCGCCGGGCGAGATGTTCTCCCTGATGAAATCCTTGTTCAGAGACGACAATCCGCTCTCGCTGAAGTCCTCAAGAAGCCTTGCGGCCTCGGCTTCGGCGTGGGCGAGGCCCTCCGCTCCCCTCCTGTGGAGGATGTTGGTGTCGTCAAGGGTCGTCATTATGTGAAGCAGCGTCTTATGGCAGCGGAAAGGGTCGCATTCCAAGCTGAGATAGTACGGCAGCCAGTCGGCGAACAGTTCCGGATAGGCCGCGCGGGCGTTCTCAAGCGCGCCACCGACCTTGAAACTTCTCTTTGCCTCGGCACCGTGCGTACCTTGTGCGGCCGGAATCTCCGTCGCGACGCGGGACACAAGTTCCTTGAATGAATATGCCTGCACAGCCCCCGTGGAGCAAGCCAGGCAGGAGGCCGCGGCGACTGACAGGCCGATACAGAAGAGGGCTCCCTTGTGGGTATTCACTCCGCCGGTGGCCTTCAGCATCGCTTTTTCGGCCTCGATGCCGACCTCCTTTATCTTTGCCGGGTCAATGTCTTTGGCGGACTCCACAGCCAGTCTTGTCAGATAAGGTCTTAACGCTGAGATGCTTTTGGACATCAGCGCATAGTCCATGTCTTTGTGGGCACCGTTGTCCTGCCTGTCCACGAGTCCCGGTTTGGGGGTCGTGTCGAGTTCCAACCTCAACGCCCGCTCGGCCAGGTCTGCGACCAAGTAAGGGACGGTGGATTTTGGAATATATTCCATCGCCTCCTTGAGGTTGCCTTTGTCAAGAGCACGCCTTAATGAGGTGGCACTGATCGGATTGCCGTTTTGTTCAAGTCTTGGAATCTCTACGAAGTTAGGCAATATCTCCGCCATCAGTTCGTTGTAGCGGCGGGTCAGCGCATCCTCCGGCTCGCTGCCGGCAAAACGCACCGTAACTCCAAGAGGCTGAGCGATGTGATTCACAAACAGATCCAGATCAAGGGCGATCTGCGTGTCCGTGGCATCGTCCAACTTCTTCAGGAAATATGTCGGGAATGTCGCCGCCGAGATGGCGTAGTCACTCCCCCCGCAGACAACCACATTGTCAAGCCCGGCGCAACCGGCCTCGATCATAGCCTTTCTTTCGACGTAAGGGAAACGCGACCTATCTTCCTTAACAACAATCACATAAAGATTGTCAACCTGCGATGCGGCCTGCTCAACCAGATAGCGATGTCCTTTAGTGAACGGATCGGCGTTCATCACGATCGCCCCGTTCCGTCCCGGACGGGCGAGCGACTCCAAGTACTTCCTGTACTCCGGAAGCCCTCCCCTGCCGTTTTCCATCAGGATGGCGTTCGGCGAGGACGCGATCAAGGCGAAACCGAGGCTTTTGAATATTCCTTCGTTCTCCGGCTTGGTGAAGGCCTTGACCGAATCCCGGCCTTCCTCACGGGCAATGACGATCAGTCGGGACACGAGGATATTCATAAGTCCCTCGCTGCGAGCGGATTCAGACACAGCGATGCACTTGATGACGTTGCCGTCCAGACCGCCGCCGGCAAGGATTTCGTCTCCGTCCTCGTCGCGTGTCACCACCACATAACGGTCCAACGGAGCCAGTCTCAGCCCGTTGGCGGCGAGGAAAGCCTCGACCCGTCTCCGGACAGAGTTCAACGACAGCGGAGCCTCGCTTATGTAGTGACGGTTATCGCACATAGGACTCAATCATTTCGTCAATCTTCGCGGTGAGCTCAGCCATAGTGTGGGTACGGTTTCGCATACAATAGCGAGCCTCGTTGTCACAGACAAGACATTTTCTCGGACTCAGGCCCACCGACTCCCTTGACATAGGAACTCCGTCAGCGTCAATCACATCCAAGTCAAAAAGACGGCCAAGAGGATGCGTGTCCTCAATCCGGCACGTCTCCTTTTTGGCTTCCTCGTTGGAAAGCGGGGTGACGAGATAGGCCTCGTAGCCGGTCGGCAAGTCTCGCAGTCTGAATTTGAGCATCGAGTCTCCGAAAGCCGAGACCAGAGCCGTGACAGCAGCCTGGGCGACCACAAGTGATTGCAGATTACGCTTGACCTTACCCGGCATAATGACCGTGAGGCAGACCAGGGTCTTTCCAGGGTAACCTTTCAAAAGTTCCTTCTGGAAAGAAGCCCGTTCCTCACGACTTGCCAGCAATTGGTCAAGCGTAATCTCCATAAAAAACAGTCTTAGTCCTCGATGTTCATTATGACATCCATCACGGAGCCGTCACGGTTCATCACGACTCCCACGACCTTCTCTCCGAACGGAAGCGGATCAGGGACTCCGATGGACTTCAGAGCCAGTTCCTTGAGGTCATGGATGTCCACGATCTTCAGTCCGGCCTCCCTCAGACGCTCGGCGATCTCAGGACGGCGCGGGTTGACCGCGATGCCATATTCAGTGACTACAACATCGACTGTCGAGCCAGGAGTGATGAGAGTCGTGACCTCGTCCACAACGCAAGGGATGCGTCCACGCATAAGTGGGCAGACGATGATCGAGAGGGCTGAATCGGCGGCTGTGTCAGGGTGTCCTCCGACGGCTCCTCTGATGACTCCGTCACTGCCGACAAGCACGTTGACATTGAAGTTCACATCCACCTCAAGGGCAGAGAGGATCACAATGTCGAGATAGTGCACGGCTGATCCCGGCTCATCCGCGCTGGCATATTCATTGGCGGAGACTCCCTTGTGGAAAGGATCGTTCTTGATTGATTCGGCTGCCACCCTGTCGAATGACTGCACGTCGATTAGGCGCTCGATGAGGCCTTCCTCGTGCATCTTGACCATGTGGGCGGTGATGCCGCCAAGCGCGAAGCTGGAATGGATGCCTCGCTTGATCATTTCCTCACGAATATATTTGACAGCGGCCAGCGAGGCTCCGCCGGATCCGGTCTGGATCGAGAAGCCTTCCTTGAAATAGCCGCTGTTGACGATCACCTTCGCGGCGTTCATCGCAAGCAGGATGTCGCGAGGGTTCTTGGTGTCACGAATGGCTCCGGAAGAGATCTTGGAAGAGTCTCCGACCGAGTCCACGAGGACAACGTAATCGACATCGTGCTCGGAAATCGAGTTCGGTGTGTTCGGATAGTCAACGAGATCGTCGGTGATGATCACCACCTTGTCAGCATACTGCGCGTCCGGCTTGGCGTAGCCGAGGGATCCGCAGATGGACTTGGCGTGCTCGGAGCGGGAGTAACCGCTGGCGTTGCCGGCAGGGTCACTGGAAGACGCGCCGAGGAACGCCACGTCGATGTGCAGGTCACCTTTCGCGATGGCGCTGCCACGTCCTCCGTGGCTGCGGAACACCACAGGCTCCTTCATCAGACCGTGTGAGATCTCCTTGGCAAGCTCGCCACGGAGCCCGGAGGTGGAGATCTTTGTGATCACCCCGTTCTTGATGTGGTCGATCAGCGGAGCGTGAACGTCGGAAAGGCTGGACGCGGCGAGGTGGAGATTCTTGAATCCCATCTCGGCCAGTTTGCCAACGACCATGTTCACAACCTTGTCACCGCCTCTGAAATGGTGGTGGAAGGAGATTGTCATTCCGTCCTTGAGGCCGCTGAGCCTGATGGCATCCTCAAGTGTAACCACCTTGGACTGAACCTTCTGAAGATCCTTGCGGAATGTGGTGTTTTTCGGAGTCTCTCCCGAGTACACCTTCTTGCCCATTGCGGCGGCAACCTTATCGACAAGCGCCGCCCTTTCCTTTATATTACTCATAAACTTCCTCCTTTGTTAATATGCCTGAAGCGATCGCAAGGTCGATGGTGCGCTGAGCCCTGATGACGACAGGACGGTCAACCATCTTGCCGTTGACGGCGATGACACCCGAGCCGCGTTTCTCAGCCTCCTTGATGGCGGCGAGAATCTTCTTAGCCTTCTCGATGGCCTTCTCGGTCGGGGCGAAGACCTCGTTCACGATCTGGATCTGACGAGGGTTGATGATGGACTTGCCGTCGAATCCGAGAGTCTTGATGAGCTCGACCTCCTTGCGGAATGTCTCCATGTCATCGAGGTTTGAATATACCGTGTCGAGAGCGTCGATTCCTGCGGCCCTGGCGGCCACCACGATGGTCTCGCGGGCATAGAGCAGCTCGGCTCCGCCCGGGGTACGCTGGGTCTTGAGGTTGGCGCAATAGTCCTCGGCTCCGAGGGCGATGCCCATCATCCTCTTGGAAGCCTTAGCGATCGCGAACGCGTTGCAGATACCCTCGGCGCTTTCGATGGCGGCCATCATGCGGGTTCTGCCAAGGCATCCCAGTTCCTTCTCGACCTTCTCAATCTCCGCCTCCAGCTCGCGGACCTCGTCGGCGGTCTCGGTCTTCGGCATGCGGATCACCTGCACGCCGGCCTTCACGACAGCCTCCACGTCCTTGTGGCCGTAAGGGGTGCTGAGCGGATTGATGCGGACAACCATCTCAGTGTCGCCGTAGTCTATTGATTTAAGAGCGTTGTAAACGAGCAGACGAGCAGCGTCTTTCTCGGCCATTGTCACGGAGTCCTCCAGGTCGAGCATGATCGAGTCCGGCCCGTAGATGAAGGCATCCTGCATCATTCCGGGATTGTTGCCCGGAACGAACATCATTGTTCTTCTTAATCTTTCCATAATCGTAACTGATTATCGGAATAACCCGCGCACCTTCGGTCCCTGGCGCCGCGACTTATTCCTCAACCTAAACTAAGCCCAAACATCTTTTCCTGTGGCGCGCACGGCGGCGGCGGTCACCCTGGCACGGATGGTGCAATCCCTGGCTCCCTTGTCAACCGCCTTGATGTCAGCGTCCTCCAGTCCGAATTCGGTAAGAGTTTCCTCAATGACCTGACGGATCTGCCTGCCGAACTGGGCGGCCACAGAACTGTCCAGGTCGATGTGCAGACCTTTCGTCTCGGCCGGGGCGATCTGGATCATGATGTCACCTGACTCCAGCGTTCCGGCTACAGCGTTCTTTACTTCCATAGCGAAATGTACGATAAAAAAGTCATTAGTGTCCCTGAACCCTCAGGGGCGTGTTAATAATTATGTGTCAATCTCAAACAAAATCAACCCTCGGCGACTACAATCTTTCACATTATTCGGAATATTCCGAAAAATATATAACCACCGCAACGGGTCGCATCTTGTTCCGCCAAAGGTATGACACTTTTTTCAGTTGACCAAATTTCCGCCGCGTCTTTTTTGAATAATCATCATAAATACCTGCCGGCGACCGAAGAAATTGGAAAACTGTAGGCAAAGACGTAACTTTGGACGGGCATTAAGTAACCTTCAAAAAATAACCTGCCTCATCTTAAGGAATCTTTTCGGTCTATATCTCTTTGGCATAAGACATTGACTCGTAGTAATTTTTGTTCTGTCTATATACATCTGCGATTGTCGAGGAAATGAACCCCTTGAAAATCAAATTATTAGAGGTATATGAATATTCTTTGGCCCGTATGTAGCTGGCAATGGCGGATTGCAGATCTCCCGCATTATGCTGCACCGTCCCAAGATAATAGAATGTCTTCATCTTCTCATCATCGGTTCCCCGGCGTTCGTAATACCGCACCGCCGGCGTTATGACCTTCAAATCCGTAGAGAATATGTCGTTCCTGTCCAGCGCCATAGTATAAAGCAGTGAATATCTCGCGCGGAGCGACTTGGTCCGAAGGTCAAGGGTGTCCACGGACTCAAGGATTGCAAGGGCGCTGTCGGGGTGGGTCCACATCACCTCATCGGCATTGGAAAGAGCTCGTTTGACATCCCTGCAAGAGTTCCAGACGCAGGAAGAAAGCGACAGAACACACAGCAGAATGCCGACAAGGCGGATTCCGACAACAGTCATGTTAACGGTATTTGATCTCATTGTCGATAAGTCTCAATTATGTGATGCAAAGATATTCAACATCCGACAAATAACAAAGGACGTGTCGCTCCAAGTGGTTTGTCCGGCCGAATTCTCAAAAAACTGATCAGCGTATCATCGACTTACGCATCTAAAAAAACGAGTGACTTTCCGTCTGATCAGATGAAAAGTCGCTCGGAAAAATTTTCAAAATACGTGAACGCCACATCTATGATTGACAAAGTCGGTCGGAAATAATTTATAAATCCGAAATATTTATGTAATTTTGCAGTAGAACTTCAGAATTACATAGATATGGAAGCGAAGTACATCCACAGGGAATTATCCTCAGTACTTGAGGAAGCCTATCGATATTTCTCAGTAATAACCGTCACCGGCCCCCGTCAGTCCGGCAAAACGACGCTGATACGCAATCTGTTCCCTCATTTGCCATATTACTCACTGGAGAGCCTTGACATCCGGAGTTTTGCCGAGAATGATCCGATCGCCTTTCTGAATCAGAATGAGGAGGGAATGATTCTCGATGAGGTTCATAACGCACCGGATCTTTTGTCATACATTCAAGGCATTGTAGACGAGCATCCCGACAAGAGGTACATTCTCTCCGGTAGTTCGCAGTTCGCGATGCTCAAGAGGGTCACTCAGTCGTTGGCCGGACGTACAGCCGTCTTTGAGCTTATGCCTCTGTCATACTCTGAGACAAAGGATCTGACGGCAGATGTACCACTTGACAAATTACTGTTCAATGGATTTTATCCGGCAATATATTCGGGGCGCAATGTACCGGAATTTCTATATCCCGCATATATGAAAACATACTTGGACAGGGACGTGCGAGACCTACTGCAAATCAAGGATATGATGCAGTTCCACATATTTATAAAACTATGTGCCGGGCGAATCGGATCTTTGTTCAAAGCATCAGAACTGGCAAACGAGATAGGTGTCAGCCCTAACACGATCACCTCTTGGCTATCGGTGCTACAAGCATCCTACATAGTGACTCTGCTGCCGCCATATTTCGAAAACACAAGCAAAAGACTTACAAAAATGCCTAAACTATATTTTTTAGACACAGGATTAGCCTGCTACCTACTCGGCATCGAATCGCCTGAACAACTTTCACGAGACAAGATGCGCGGGGCGCTGTTTGAGAATTTTGTCGTTACAGAGGCTTTGAAACAACGATATAACCAGGGCAAAGAAAGCAATCTCTATTTCTACAGGGACTCGAACCAGAATGAGATTGATCTGTTGCTAAAAAGAAATACAAGACTATACGGTATTGAGATTAAATCATCAATGACTTACCACAAAGACTTCGAGAAGGCATTGAAGCGGATAGACGAATGGGTCAAAGCACCGGTAGATGGCAAAGCAGTTGTATATGCAGGCAACTTCGAGAACACCGCCGGAGAAATCAAACTGCTGAATTATACCAATATGGATGAGGTGCTGAAATAAGGTACTACATATCACGCATCGACAAAGACCTTTGCTCTATCTTGTAGCCGCTGAATTTTCCTGTTGCGCGGATAAAGGTCTCTATCTTTTTCTGTAAAAAACCTCATACTGAATATCACCAAGTTAAGAAACCAGTATTTCCGAAACCGCTGTTTTGGAAATACTAACACGGCATTCGCCAATTCGTCCTGGCTGGGAAAGAAGAACGGAACAAACATCGTCTATGACACGAAGATAACCTTTGGAAGCCTCAAGCCGGCAACCACCTACTGGTTCCGCATCCGTTCCCTTGACCAGTACACAATCACCTACCACGCCACGGGCGGAGACAAGAAGATGACTAACCCGGCCGGGACTTCCGACTGGTCCAAGGCCATTGAGTTTACAACTCCAGCAAGGCACACTCCAGCAGCCAATGAGGTGATTTACTGCGGATTCGATGACTTCTGCGTGCAGATGGACTATGGCAACGGATGCGTCGGAACAACTCCGGCCACGACGAGCCGCAACACCTATGCAGGCGAAGTCTCCAATGGCGCCAACCATTATTCAGGCAAGTTCTGCACCTATGAGTTTGCCGTCGGAGGTCATCAGCCTGACACTTGGGGATTTGCTTCGGGAGCGAATTATATTGACGGGAGCAAGAATCCTACACCTACCCAGAGCTGTATCCAGGGTACGGCGAATGCGGGTGACGCCGCAGGATGGTTTATGTCACCTCAGACCCGTCCGGTGATGGGCGCAGTGATGCTTGACGGAGACAGGAGATGGATCGCGACCCCTGGGATAAAGAGCGATCTTCTGAAAGATGACCAGACCACCGCCTGCACCCTGAGTTTCAGTTACATCGGCGTTTCGAACTCGCCTTCGTCATTCGCCCAGAAGCTTGAGATCAGGCAATACAACCCGTCAGCCATCTATGACGGCAGCACCTACAAGGTCGTCGGGACAGTCACTCTTGCCCCTCCTTATCTTGAGGGAGCGGCTGCAACGAACACTGACTTCACCTTTGACTACCACGGAGCAAGTGCAAGCGTGGATGTGGATCTTTACCGTGGAGAGAGCCTGATGATAGTGAACACTACCACCGGCGGAGTCTATCGTATTGTTATAGATGACATAAAAGTCGTAACGAAATAATTTAATATGAAATATTTCCGAAAAATGCTGATGGCCGCGTCCTTCGCCGCACTCGTCTGCTCCGTTTACGGATGTACGGAGCAAAGAGCCGGAGTGAAGCCCCCGATGATGGGATGGAGTTCATGGAACGCCTATATGGTGGATATTTCCGACTCCATCCTGGCTCATCAGGCCAACCTGATGCTGGAGAAGGGTCTTCTGGAATCCGGCTACAACTTTGTAAACATCGACGACGGCTTCTTCGGAGAGCGTGACTCCGCCGGCTTTATGATGCCGCACAGAGAGCGCTTCCCGAAAGGCAGCGCAGGTATGCGTGAACTCGTGAACTACATCCACGCCAAAGGTCTGAAGGCCGGCATATATTCCGATGCCGGCCACAACACCTGCGGTTCGAGCTACAACCACGACCTCAACGGCCTGGGAGCCGGATTGTGGAAGCATGAGGTTCAGGACGCCGAAAGGTATTTCAACGAGTGGGATTTCGATTTCATAAAGATTGACTACTGCGGCGGCCGTGACCTGGGTATGGACGTGGAGGAACGCTACACCCGCATCAGGGAGGTCATCGACAGCGTGGCCGGAAGACCGATAGAGATGAACATCTGCCGATGGAACTATCCGGGTACCTGGGTCAGCGGTGTCGGTGATTCGTGGAGAATTTCCGCTGACATACGCCCTGTCTGGTCTTCCATCAAGTACATAGTGGACAAGAACCTCTATCTCTCGGCCTACGCCTCGGACGGCCGCTACAATGATATGGATATGCTGGCTGTCGGCTACAACATCAAGCCGTCCCCGTTCTGGGAAAACGGTTTGGGACTGAGTTACACCGAGGAGGAGGCTCATTTCGGGATATGGTGCATAATGAGTTCTCCCCTGCTGCTGGGCTGCGACATCGAGTACATTCCTCAGGAGACGATGGAAATTATCACCAACAGCGAGCTGCTCGCCGTCAATCAGGATCCGCTCGGACTACAGGCCCACGTGGCCCAGCACGAGGGTGATGGTTATGTCTTCGTCAAGGACATAGAACGCAAGTGGTCCGGAACCCGAGCCGTAGCCCTTTATAATCCGGCCGACAGATCCACACTCTTCAGGGTGGAGTCCGCCGAACTGGAGTTTGCGGGAGAGTTCAGCATTCGTGACCTGAACCGCCACGAGGACCTCGGCAGCAGCTCAGTACTGGAGATGGTACTGCCGCCGCATTCGGCCAGAGTGTTCAGAGTGGAAGGCAGGCGCATAGAACCGCGTCTCTACGAGGCCGAGTGGGGCTACTGCCCGGCCTTCACCGCCATCAGCGGCGATGGCGGCAAGTATGTGCCTTCACAGAACGCTTCAGGAGGTGCCGCAGTGATACACCTGGGCGGTTCCGCGGAGAACTGCCTCGAATGGAAAGATGTGTTCAGCCGCCGGGGCGGGGAATATGTACTCAGACTCAGGGTCGCCGACAGCATGCAGACCGGATCTGCTGACAGCGAGGCCGGTGTCTGTGCTCCCGTGGAACCAAAACTCTCCGTGAACGGCAAAGAACTCTCCCCTTTGGGGGGAATCTCTGACGGAGAATGGGCCGAACTGGAATTCAGTGGCCGGCTCAGACGGGGAGAGAACCTCATACGCGTCAGCAACGAAGCCGCCGAAATGCCGGCCATAGACAGACTAATATTGGAAAAGAAATGAATTTGAAAAGAATTGCACTTATTGCGGGAGCCATGCTTATACTGGCTTCCTGCGCACACAAAAGTCCACGATGGACAGAGGAGCAGGCCGAAGAATGGTACGGGACACAGGGCTGGCTCGTCGGCTGCGACTACATTCCTTCCGACGCAATCAACCAGATAGAGATGTGGAGCGCATCAAGCTACAACCGCGAACTGATTGACAAGGAACTCGGATGGGCCGAGGATCTAGGCTTCAACACCCTCAGAGTGTATCTGAGCAGCGTGGTATATACCAACGACCCGCAGGGCCTGAAGGATCGTATGAATGACTTCCTAGGCATATGCGAAGCCCATTCCATACGCCCGCTCTTCGTCTTCTTCGACGACTGCTGGAACGCAGAGTCCGCCTACGGGGTACAGCCTGAGCCCAAGCCGGGCATACACAATTCGGGATGGGTACGTGACCCGTCTGACGCTCTCCGTGCCGACACCCTGAGCCTCTACCCTACCCTTGAGACCTATGTAAAGGATATTCTCGGCACATTTGCCGAAGACGAGCGCATTCTCCTTTGGGATCTCTACAACGAACCTGGCAACTCCAAGTACAAATCCGCCAGTCTCCCGCTCCTGAAGAAGGCCTTCGGATGGGCGCAGGAGGTGAGACCTTCCCAGCCGCTGACCTCCGGAGTATGGGAAAACTCCCTGAAGGAACTCAACGAATTCCAGCTTGCCAATTCCGATGTGATTTCCTACCACTGCTACAGCGGTCCGGAAACCCAGCAGGAGGCTATCGACACCCTCAAACGCTATGGACGGCCGCTGGTCTGCACAGAGTATATGGCCAGAACCAAGAACTGCACGTTCCAGAACACCATGCCGGTACTCAAGGCCAACAATGTGGCAGCCATAAACTGGGGCTTCGTCGCCGGCAAAACCAACACCATCTTCGCCTGGGACAAACCGCTTCCCGATTTGCAGGAGCCGCCGGTATGGTTCCACGACATCTACCGCAGCGACGGCACTCCTTACAGCCAGGAAGAGATTAATCTTATCCGCTCCCTGACCGGAAAATAGGAGAAAATCGAGTAGGAGGAAAACGAAGTAGTTTTTCTCCTACTTTCGTTTTCCGACCTCTCACACCACCGTTCATGCAGTTCCGCATACGGCGGTTCCTATTTTGGATACCATTCGAGATATTCACCCATTAAAGTAGCATATCCTGCCTTGCGCAGGTTCTCATTTGTTATTGACCTGTACAGTATATAACTGTCAGCTATGCGCCAATAGCCTTTCCAAGTATTACCCCATTCGTATGCCTTGTATTTTTTGCGGCGGGAAGTGGCTGCTGCAATAGCCAGCCGCATCCGTCTTGGTTGTAGCGGCTGTGTCAAGAGTACGGCAGTAAAAAAAGAGACTTTCCTTTTCAAAAGGAAAGTACTATATTTACAGCAAACAAAATTAAAATCCTGTCTTTGACACTTTTTTCAGTTGACCAAATTTCCGCCGTACATTTTTCATTTTTCTGAAGCGTTGACCGGAGACTACAAGGGTGTAGATCATTCCGGCGCCTGGGAGAAGATGATCAACTACTGTGAGAAGGAGAACCGTGCAGGCTGCATTGACACCGAGCACATCAGTGTCTATCTTGATGACCCGATGACGACTCCGGCCGAGAAAGGTGGTCACTTCGACAGGCTCAGTGACCGACGTGGTGAGTTCAAGGTCCGATGCCCGGCGGGGATCACAGCAGGACAACGAAGGAGGTACCGAGCGAGAGCATATTCATATATTCATTAGAAGATTTGCTGTGGGGCGGGAGGAGGTTGTAGTCCAGGAAAAGTCTCATTCCGTAAGAGGAATTGACCTTGAAGGACAAAGACATGCCGGTGCCGAAGGTGAAACCTCCGGCTGAGGGCACTGTCTTGCCGGCAAGGCTCAGTTTCGGATAGCGGACATAGCCGCCGAGCAGTTTTGCTCCGGCTGACCAGAAGGAAGACAATGGAAGGGAGAAGTAGCCTCCTCCAGAGAAAGAGACGGCATCAAAAGAGTTTTTCGCCTCTTCGTCATCAGTGAATATCAACGTGTTGGTAGCCGTGAAGCGTCCCCCGATCCCGAAATGCCGCCAAGGAAACCAAGCCCCCTCAAGGCCGGCGGTGCTTCCGGTGGAAGTCCGGAACTCGTTGGTCTCGTCTGTATCGTAATCACTAAACGGCAGATTCACCCCGAGATAAAGACCCAAGAAAGAAGTACTCGGACTTACATCATCGGGATAGTCGGCATAAGTGGCAGACAAACCTTTATCCTTGAATATCAAGTCGGTGATCCAGTACCCGGCCTCCGTGGCGAGGATTCCGACCCCGGCTCCCGTCAGCACATCGCTGAGCCAATGCTTGTTGTTCGCGACACGCATAAGCCCGGTCGCGGCGGCCACGGAATAGGCCCCGACACCGATCCATGGACTCACACTGCCATATTCCTTGGTAAGCATTGTGGCGGTCATGAACGCCGTGGCGGTGTGTCCCGAAGGGAAGGATCTGTCATCTGAACCATCCGGTCTGGTGACGTTGGTGGTGTTCTTCAGCGTGCCGACGATGCCAGCCGTCAGAACGGCGGAAATAGCGTCCGAGACCGCCATTCTCTCCCACGAGCTGCGGCCTTCCACCCCAAGCGCTTTCAGTCCGACCATCACCGCGAGCGGGGAATATTGCAGGTAGTCATCTGCGCTCTTCTTGAAATCAGGAATATAATCGTTCCTCAATCCCCGGAACCGTCCGTCCAATTTCTTGGCCACCAGCCCTTCCGCGATCAGCGGAGCGCTCACGACAGCTACCCTCCCCAACCGCATCTTTGGAAACTCGATGCCTGTGCGGATGTTTTGAGGCGACTGTGAATATGATTGTGCGGCTGTCGGTGACAGGTCGGACAGGTCGGAACTGTCTGACGAAGAGGTTGCGTGACGCCCTGTCTGCCACCAAGGGAGCAGATTTGACGGATCTGAACCGTCTGACAGACTCTGCGAGCCAGCCGGCAGAGCCAAAATCAAGGCGAGAGGTACGGATATGATTCTTCCAAGCATTATCTGTAGTCAGGTTGGTGATTTCCAATCGGCAAAGATAATCCTGTTTTTGAAGAAAATCTGTTTTTATTCAACTTTCAATCGAAATGATTTCTCAAGATACGTCCTTCCTTGACCCAAATGGCGGGATGACCGTCCCGACCAGAAGAGCACCCCGCTGAAAAGACTCCGTAAATAATAACCATGCGGAATGTGGTAAATAACCCAAGATTCCGCAGCCTTATTTTCGATAACCGTGCGGAATGTGGCAAAAATCCCAAGATACCGCAGTTATCTCAAATAATATTCATATTTTTGCAAAATGGAAACGCTCCAAAAAGGCTCGCTTCATAGAGGAGACAAACACGCGCAAGGCCATGCACATCACAATGGTGACAACCTACGGTGTCAGGCACAATGAATATTTCAACGACATCCAATCCCAAGTCTCACTGGATGACTTATTTGCCGAAGTATTACTTCTATATTTTTCAGGGATATGTCAGACGCGACATTTGAAAAGACACTGACCCTCGGGGACGCCATCCGCCTTTCCGGACCGATGGCGTTCAACATCATGATCAAGCCCGCCGGGTCGCTCTGCAATCTGGACTGCAAATATTGCTACTATCTCGACAAGGCCGAGATCTACGGCGGCAAGGAACCCCGCATGACCGAAGCGATGCTGGAGAATGTTGTTAAGGAATATATCAGCGCGAACGGAGTGCCGGAGGTGACCTTCAACTGGCACGGCGGCGAACCGCTGGTGCTGGGGCTGGATTTCTACCGCAAGGCTTTGGAATTTGAGAAGAAATATACCGGAGAAAAGGTCATACACAACACCATACAGACCAACGGCACCCTCCTGAATCGGGAATGGGCGAGATTCTTCCGCGACAACAACTTTCTTGTGGGAATATCTCTGGACGGTCCCAAGGACATTCATGACAAATACCGCAAGGACAAGGGCGGCTTCCCGACTTTCGACAGGGTGATGAACGGACTGAATATTCTGAAAGGGGAAGGAGTTGAGTTCAACACGATGTCCACGGTCAATCACGCCAGCGAAGGCAGAGGGCTGGAGACGTATCTGTTTCTGCGTGAGGTCGGCAGCGGATTTATGCAGTTTATGCCTGTGGTCGAGCACGTCAAGTACCCGTTGAACGGGGCCGGGAAGCCGGACAAGAAGAAGCGTCCGTTCATCGTGGACCCGAAGACCGACGGAGCCGTCATAGCTCCTTGGTCCGTGACCGATGTGGGCTATGGCCGATTCCTATGCGAAATATTCGATTATTGGGTCCGTAATGATGTCGGCCGCATATTCGTCACCAACTTCGACGCCACTCTGGCCACTTGGGTCGGGGAGATGCCCGGCACCTGCACATTCGCCCAGACCTGCGGAGGCAATTCCGTCATCGAACACAACGGCGACCTCTACCCTTGCGACCATTTCGTCTATAAGGATTATCTCCTCGGCAACATCACCGAAAAGCCGATCGCCGAGATGATGCGCTCGGACAAGCAGACAGCCTTCGGCATCGACAAGCGGAACAAGCTCCCCACCAAATGCCTTAAGTGCGAATGGCTTTTCGCCTGCAACGGAGAATGCCCCAAGCATCGGTTCAACACCTACGAGTCCCGCCAAGGCAGAGGCGGCCTAAGGATCGAGACCGGCCTGAACGCCCTCTGCGACGGTTACAAGATGTTCTTCAGCCACGTCGCCCCCTACATGGACTACATGAAGGATCTCCTGTCCCGCAAGATGTCCCCCGCCTACGTCATCCCCTGGGCCAGAACCAACTCTCGCCGTATCTAATCATTAGCCCGTGCGTGAAATCAAGCGAACCACTCACGAGTTCGCCAACAGCATCTTGTGAGCAGGATTGGGGCAATTTTGCACACGAACGGAGAGGAGAGATTATTCCATTTGCGTGTAGGGCAAACACCTGACATTCAATCAATAATACATACATCCTCCCCACCGATACAGCAGGGAGGATAGGCAATTATTCAATTGTAAAACAGCGTTTTAGCCTCCACGAACATCACCCGACCACCACCTCTTCGATGGACTTGATGCCGTCGCGGGAGAGGTCGATGCGGAAGCGCTTGAACTCGGCGGTGTTGTCGTACTGGTACTGGAGGACGAGGTTTAGGTAATAGTCACGGTCACAATCAACGGTCTGGATGGATCCATCGTCGTCGAGGGTGCGCATCAGGACGCTCGGGTCGTCCATCTTCTTGATGAAGTTAGTGACATTCAGGCGGATGATGTCATTGATGCCGCTGAAAGAATATTCAGAATTAGCCTGAAGCTTGTCCCTGTCGATGTGGACGGACTTGCGGTAGAGGATGATCTTCTCGGCGGTGACGTTGCCGCTCTCGACCTCGGTGAGGTGCGAGCTGTTGCGAAGGGTCATCACATCGGCGGGAACCTTTTCCGGCTCGATGAAGTCCACGCCCTCCTTCAGCCAGCCGAGCTCGGTGTCCTTGTGGATGATCTTCGCCTTGTTGTCGAAGTACTTGCTGCCGACACGGTGGGCGAAATAGTAACGCATCAGCTCCTTGATGCGGTCTTTCAGCATATAACTGATAATGAGAGCGATAAACAGCGGAAGGGTCAGCGAGCCGAACTTCTTCTGGAAGGCGAAGCTCACCACGGTGGCGAACAACATCGCTAGACCGGCGGCGATGCTGAAATAAAGCTGCTCCACGATCACCCCGTCCCGCCGCTTAGGAGCGCGGAGGTAAAGGTCGCTCTCGATGTACTTTTTCAGGATGCTGAAGCGATGAATGAATATGCGGTTGTGCAGCCGGTCATCTTTCCGGATCTCCGGGTAGCCGAGCTGCCTCATATGCTTCCCGATCCTGCGGTAAAGCGCCGTCGCCTTGCCGGCCAGCTCATCCAACTTCCTGCGCCTCAGCCATTCAATGAGTTCAAGAATATGCTTGCAGGTGATGTCGCAGATGAATTCGTCCCCGGAAAGGTACATCCTCATCACGCCCTCTGGAACGGTCGGAGCGTTGATGATGGAGCGCAGCCCGACATATTCATCACAGATTTTTCCGGCGTTGCGGATGAAGCCGTCGCACAGGGTCTCCGTGTCCGAGCCGATGCGGTTCTGCTTGATGTGCGCCAATTCATCGCGCAGGGCGCTTTTGACGATGGCCGCGAACATCTTGATCTGATATTCATATTCAGAGATCAGGGTCCGGGTCGGGTTGGACGCCATCTGGATGAACGCCTCGCGGATGTTGCGAAGAGGCAACGCCGGGCCTTCCACTATCTCGCGGAGCAGGAAAACAGGGGTGATGAGGCGGATGTTCGACTTTACATCCTGATAGAACATGTCTTTTGGATAGGTGGCCCTGTTGATGTCGAGACTGCCGGGCACGAAGAACCACATCGCCAGAGAGAAGTCGTTCATCCGCAGTTTCTTGCGGGTGACGAAGCCGACTTTCAGCTCTATCGAGTAGCGGTCGTGGATTCTGGTGTCAATCTCGATCATAACAAAAAACCGCCTCATTCTTCACCGTCCGCCATAACGATGCGGCTTCCAAAAAAGCCTAGGCATACATTTGCGAATATAACAAATTATCCCACAAAGAACAAACCCGGGGTGATGCCGAGCCATTTGAGGACGGTCTCGCCCCAAAGGAGGATTATCAGCCAGGAGATGGTCATCATAGTGATGCCGAACTTGAAGGCATCCGTCATACTGTACTGGTTGGTGTTGTACAGAAGGGCGGCTGGCTTGCTGTTGAACGGCAGCACATAGACGTGCTCGATCAGCATCGAGACAGGAAGCGCGAGGCTGATGACCGGATAGCCGAACCGTTCGGCTATGCCCATCGCGATCGGCACGAAGATCATCGTCCTGATGGTCTTGGATTGGAAAACCAGACCGGAGTACATCATCAGGAAGGTCAGGATGACGTACAGCACCCAAAACGGAGTGTTGTCGGTGATGCCCATTGAGTCGAAGGCCGCGTTTACCATCGTGCCGGGCAGACCGGTGATGTTCAAGCCGGCTCCCAAGGTGTAGGCTCCTGCGGAGAACAGCATCAGATGCCACGGGATGTCAACGTCGTTCCATTTCACGACCCCGATTCCCGGCATCAGGGCGATCACGGCACCGATGAAGGCCACGGTCGTTGCGTCAATCCCGTGCAGGCTGTCAGTACACCAAAGGATAAGGACACCCATGAATATTCCAACGGCCTTCCATTCCTCGACGGTCATCCTGCCCATCGCGTCCAGTTCGGTTTTCAGACGCTCCAGACCGCCGTCAATCTGCGGCTTTTGCTCGTCCTTCTTCATCGGGAAGAACACGTACATCCCCATCAGAAGACCGATGAGCAGAATCAGGAAACTCATCGGGCCGCAGGACACCAGCCAGTCCGAGTAACCGAACTGGCTCGCCCCGGCGGCTCCGAAGATCAAGGAGATGGCCAACAGGTGGGCGCCGCTTCCGGTGTAGAAGGCATTCGCTCCGATGTTCACTTGGAACAGGTTCTGGATCACGAGGTTGCGCCCGAAATTGTTTCGGCGACCGTCAGACGCTCCGTAGATGGCGCAGACAACCATAAAGATCGGAAGCATTATCGTGGCCTTGACAGTCGTGGCGGAGATGAACATCGATAGCACGATGTTGATTATGAGGAAACTCCACAGGACTCCCTTAGCGGTCTTGCCGAACTTGATCACGAACCACATCGCAAGGCGTTTGGCGAACCTGGTCTTGACAAGCATCGAGGCGAGCACGAAGGAAAGGATATTCAGCCACATCACCGGATGTCCCAGCTGGGCGAAGGCCTCCTTCTGGGTCGTGACACCGCAGAGGACGATGAGCAGGATGATGATCAGCGAGGTGAGATAGTTCGGAATCGCCTCGGTCATCCAAAGGATAAGGCCTGCCGTGAATATGGCCAACATCGCATAGTTGGACCTTATGAACGCGGGCAGGCCTATCTCGTTCAGCCGTGCCAGGGCCTTTCCCGACACGGATTCAGCGGTGAGGCTGTCGATGAAGCCGAAATGTCCGAACCAGTAGATAAGGACAAAGGCAAGTATGGCGAGCGGGCCGCCGAGACGCGCCATCCAGATCTCGAAGTTGCTTTTCTGCATCTTCGGGAGCCGTTCAAGGCGGTAGTTGTTCATATCCAGAGGGTCTGACATATTCGTGAATATTTTAAGTAAGCGTTAAAAAATAAGTTGAACTAAATTTTTATCAGATTTATGAGGATAGATTTCTTTTGGAAGAAGGAGTGTACTGGAGGTACACGACTGATGAGAAAAGAAATATAGACCATAAAGATATACAAATTGTTCAAGTTATTTTTTAATGATTACTAAATTGAACTTTTGTGCTTTGAAGGTCACTTCGACAGGCTCACCAATCAAAGACCCTACTTCCAGTTCTTGTAAGGATTCTTCATCAGCATCGAGTTGTAGTACTTGGCGTCGCCGGTGACCTCCTCGCCGAGCCAGGACGGCTTGTCGAAAGCCTCGTTCTCGTCGGAAAGTTCCACTTCGGCCACCGTAAGTCCCTCGTTGTCACCGTAGAACTCATCCACCTCATAGGTATGCTCCCCGGCCTTCACAAGGTAACGGGTCTTGTCAATGACACCCGGCTCGCAGATCTCCAGCAAAGCCTTCACATCCTCGACAGGAATCTCTTTCTCCCACTCGAAGCGGCTCGCGCCGCTGGCATTGCCGATTCCCTTGATGGTGATGAATCCCTTGTCACCCTTCACACGCACGCGTACAGTTCTTTCCGGAACACTGCTGAGGTAGCCTTGAGTGATTCTTGTAGCCTTGAACGCATCCGACTTGAAGTCGCCGTTCACCAAAAATTTCCTTTCGATTTCCTGTGCCATAATCTATTCGTTTGCAAGAGGTTTGTCAATCATTCCGATAACACGCTTGATGGCCTGGAGGTAGTTGATGTTCTCCACGCCCTCAAGACCGACATCCTTGATGGTCTTCTTGATGTCCTCGATCTCTGTCGATTCGCTGTTGATGGTCACGACCTTGGCCCCGTTGATGAGCACGTTGCCGACCTCGCAGATCGTGTCGTTGACCATATAGCCGAAACGCTGCTTGTGGACACGCACGACGGCGAGATCAGGGTTGGCCTTCACCATCGCGATGAACTCCTCGTAGGTGTAGGTGTCCTTCGTCAGTTTAGGCATCTCAACCATAAAGGCAGGGAAAACCTCCTCCTCAAGCACCTTGGCGCTGATAGGGAACTCGCCCTTCATCAACGGATTCCACTGCTCAAGGCCATCGACGGTCTGGACGTAGGTCTTGATGTCCATCTTGCCGCCTCGGATCTTGGTGTTGTTGATGTCGTTCTTGCGCGAGATGATGTAAATCTCGTCGCTTGAACGCTCCCAGACCTTCTCAGGAACAGGAACGGACAGACGCGCCATCCTCTTGTGTGCCTCACAGAAGCACTGTCCAAACGAGCGGAACTCGAAGCGAGGCTTAGAGATCTCGCCAATCTTCATTTCTTCTTTTGCCATAGCAATCAATTATTTATGAATATATTAATTCCATTAATGCATACCCCCCGGTCGCTTCGCGACAGCCCCTGAGGACACGGGGAAAGGATTCACCAAACCCCTTCGGTCGCTTCGCGCACTTTTCATCCAACCCCCAGTCGCTTCGCGACAGCCCCTGAGGGGCACGGGGAAAGGTTTCCCCGAACCCCTTCGGTCGCTTCGCTCCGAATCACGTGACTTTGTGGGCATTATCTATAATTCTATTCCAAACCTTCGACTTTGTCAGCGGTCTCGTTGGCGTTCTTGGCGGCCGGGGTGGCGGAAGTGAAGTACCAAGCCCCTGTCCCGTCAGGAACACGGCTGTAGGACGCGCTTGCCTTCTTGACGAAGTTCACGAGATTGAAGCAGTCCAGACTTCCGCCTTTAGGGTCGAACAGTTCCACCTTGACAGCCTTCTTGGCGGAAAGGCCTGAGCCAAAGAAATAGCCATCCGGATGCTCTGCGTGATCGGCCTGGACATCGGTGCTGTAAAGGAGAACGAACTCTCCTGATTTAAGGATGGCGGAAGGAGCCGTCCAGACATCCTTGCCGTCCTTCTGGATGGATATTCCTTTAATATGGATGTCCTCTTTCCCTTTGTTGTAGATCTCGATGAATTTGTCGTTGCCGTTGAGTTCGTTCAGAGCCAGGCCAGTGTAGTCGATCGGAACCTCACCGACGGTGTAGGAGACCTCCGGAGAACATTCAGTGTTCCCGTCTGTGCTCGCTTCAATGTGATAGACGACCTTTGTGCCGACCGGGGCGGCTGGGATAGTTCCTTGGTACACGCCCGCATCATTTGTCATTCCGATCATAGGGACAGTCTTTTCCGCTTCTGTCCCCGCCTTGTACAGCAACTCAACCTTTGTGATCTCCACCAGAGCGGTGACTTTCGCTGTCACCGTCACGGCGTCATCCTCTGTGTAGGCAACGGTGTTCTTTATGTCGGAAATGCTGGCCACATCGTAAATCTTATCCTCAACGCAGGAGGCGAATCCGGCGAGAATGAGAGCCAACGCCGAAAACAATGCTATCTTTTTCATATTCATAATATTTTATAAATCAATTAGAAAGCGACTTGGAAACGCATCGCGAGCATATGGTAGTCAACCCCGGCCTTGCCGGCGCCCTCTACTACCTTGGTGTAGTCCTTGGTAGGATTGCCGGCGGCGTCGTGACCAACGAACAGCTTGCCCTTGCCGTTGGCATAGCGGTCATTGTTGTTGTACTGGTAGTTGATGACAAACTTCACGTTCTTGGTCGGGTAGAAGTTGATCCCGAAACTGAACGCCTCCGCGCTTCCTCCGAAGTAGTCAGCGGTGTTGAAGTCGCAATATTCATAACGCACGGCAAGTTCGACATCACCCCAGGAGCGCCCAGGAGTGATTCTGGTCGGTTTGGCGCCATCGTAGTCGTAGTTCTGACGACCGCCGAAAAGAAGATAGGAAGCCTGCGCGTACCAACCGTCGGCCCACTGGGTTCCGAGGTTGTTGATCTTCTTGTCCAGAAAAGCCCCGCGGGTGAGGTAGGCGCCCTCATAGCGCAGCCCTTTGTAGAAACCGGCAAGCTCTGCGGTCCAGGCAAGCTCATGGTCAAGACCTGTGATGACATCGGTGTCGAGGTACTTCTTCCTGTTGATGCTCGTAGAGTTGCGGCTGCTGTAGCGCGCTGCTCCGTAAGCGTCGGTGGATGTGACCTTCGGCTCACGGTAGGATATCGCTCCGCCAAGATGAAGAGCCGACTCCGAACACTTATAGAGAGGACGGAAGACTACTTTCCCCGTGTAGGACAGGCCTGCGTTGCGGCCAAGATCCTTGTTGTTGTCCTTCATGGCCGTGGCCTCTTCGGCTCCCTTGAGCTCAGGTCCGAACACACCGCCGGCAAACCAGAACCATTTGTTTGAATATGTCAGATTCAGCCCCAGATGCCTTGACGGTGCGAGCGAGGTCACCATCGGGCGTTCCATGAACATAAGGTAACGGGATGTGGTGTTGCGCTGGATGGAGAAAGACTCCTTGAAATTACCTGCCTTGATCTCAAGCCCTGGCACTCCATTATAGGCCAGAATGGCATCCTTGAGTTCACATATTCCATCAGCCCAGTCAGTGTCAATCTCTCCGTACCAGTTCCTGTCCAGCTGGGCCTTGACGGCGAAACGGGCACGGCGGATGGACATTCCGTTTCCGATGTGGTTAGGATTATCCTTCCCGTCAAGTCGGGAAGAAGTGAAGTCCGGACCTCCGAAAAAGACAGCTGCGTCGCCCTGCACACGGATGTCGAACCACATCTTGTAGTCGATCTTCTTGGCGTCCAGCACCATGATTCCGTCCTGGATCTTTACCTGTCCCGGAATGGAGTTCACCTGCTGACCATACTGGTTCAGTTCAACCTCTGAATCCTTCTTCGTGTCCGTTGTCTGGGCGGACAACGAGACTGCCAGAAAGGCTGCCAGAGAAACAAAAACAACTCTTTTCATACTTTACAACATTAAGCGATTAATAAACTTGGTTATATAGTTTTGACAAATTCCGTCAGATTCTGCCCTCTGGCCAGGCCAAGCTTCGCGCGGAGCCTGTGCCTGCCTATCTCGACACTCGTCGGAGCTATATTCATCAATGTGGCTATATATTTCGTGGAGAAACCGAGCCTTAGCAGCATAGCCAGGCGTCTCTCCTGTTTTGTCAATTGTGGGAACCGTTCGGTCATCCGGGTCGTGAAATCCTTGTGGAGGGTCTCGACCTGGGCATAGAAACTGTCAATCTCGTTGGAGAAATTCCTTCTGAGATTGAGATCGGTGCGGAGTTCGTGAAGAAGTTCGTCCTTCTTCTCCGGTTCCATCTCCGCCTGAGCCTGTTTGACCTTTTCGTAGAGTCCGTCCATGAACTCTTTCTGCTCGCTCAGGTTCATCGCCACGCTGACGAGTTCCTTGCGCTTGAGATCCAGCAGGTTGTGCAGGTTCTCATTCTCCGCCTGCATCGTCTTGATCTCCATCTCGTTGATTGCCCGGCGGTTCTCGTTCAGTTCATCGTCCATTTCACGAAGAGTCCTGCCGGAGGTTTTCGATGCGCGCAGATAAAGGAACGACATGACCGTCAGACCGCCCGAGACAAGGGCGAGAAGCATAATGAGGAGCCCGACCTGGGCGTTCACCAAGGAGAACAGGTTCGGATGTATCATACCAGAGATAAGACAGGCGAGAATCATCGCCAGAAGCGGAGTCAAAAGCGCGTTCGTGCCGATCTTGGAGGCAAGAGGCATCCAATTGACCTCCTTGTTCTGAGCCAGTTCGCAGCCGGCAAGCCCAGACAACATCAGAAGCCCCGGAGCCAAAGGAGTGGCTTTCAATTGAATATTCCCGATCCTCAAATCGAAAGAGAAGATCAAGGTGACAAGCGCGGCGGCAAGCGTCATCGCCAAAGCGGCCTCGGCATTGACATCGAAGCACCTCTCCATAAGTCTGTGCGAGTTGGCTCCGGCCTCGCCCTTTACCAGCAAACATATGGCTATGGCAACAGCGGCAAACACCAACAGTTGGAATTCCAACGTTGAGACCGACGGAACAAGCCCTCCAAGGTTGAACCCTATGGCAAGCATCAGCGCCGAGGCCGCGATCGTCATCGCCAGCCCCATCCTGTTCATCTTCGTAAGCAGATGACAATCAGACCTTGACGAAATCGCAGAGATTACCTTGCAAAGAATGATGGCGATAAGGATTGTGAATATGACCGCGGCCAGCCACGAAAGCGGCACCGACCACTTGATAGCCGACGAACCGCTTTGGAGCATCCGCGTCCCGGCTATCGCTCCGGCAAGAGAAAACACTATGGAAGCGTCCTTTATGAATATCCTGACGGCCACTACCGCCAAGGTCGCGGCGAAGATCACCACAGCGTAATCCCTGCCGGGAACAAGCTGAGGAGACACAGGACGGGAAAGGCCGACCCCGACAAACAGCAGAAGCATTATTCCCGGGACACGGAACCGTCTGGCCACAGTGTGGCAGGTTCCGGCAGGTGCCAGAGCGACGGGCAGATCCGTCACCGAGAACCATCCTGTCAGGATGATGACAAAGAGTATGAACACCGTCACTGTCATCAGATGCTTCTTTTGATTGACATAACCGACAGCTGGTCAGCCACTTTCTCGGCCTCCATTGAAATCTCCTCGATGTGGAGTGCGAAGTAGCGCAGATGGAACTTCTGGCTGAGCCTTAATTCGTCCATCGTATGGAAAACCTTCTTCTTGAGGGATTTGGCCTGCTTGTCCGCCTCCTTTTCGTAGAAATAGACCCTGTGAACCTTCTCGGTGATACTGTCCGAAGTCCTGAAATAGGCCTTGGCCGCTGGAATGGCCGTCTCCACGGCCTGAATGGACAACTCAGTGAGTTTCAAGAAATCCGCATTCAACTCCACCGGAATGAACGGCCTCTCTATCTCGAACTGGAACAGATTGTCGTTCAAGGTGTCGATGATGTGGTCCAAGGCCTCCAGAAGACGCATGATGTCTCCTCTAAGCCTCACAAGACTTGACTGCCTGTAAAGTCCGGCCTCGATCTCCCTGCGAAGGAGTTCCGCCTCGTTCTCCAGCCGGGTCATCGTCTGAAGATTCCCTTTGAACGCCTCGACATTAGTATAAAGATAGTTCTTCACCCCCTCACCGAAAATCAGCAAGGCCTGGTCGATCGTGTCGAAGAACTTGTCGATGTCACCTATGATTTTATTGATTCTTTTCTGGTATAGCATATTCAGTAGTTATTGTGTCGCTTTAGTGTTTCGGCTTATCGCGATGCCGGCATTACCGGTCATCAACACTGTCAAATTTAGACCAGAATCACGACGAATCAAAATGAGTAAATTGCCCAAACATTGTATTGTAAAGTTTTCAACAATAACTAAACGGTTGAAAAACAATAATGTTCTTCAACCGTCTGTAAAGTTAGCAATAAAAACCGAACTTGGGCTTTATAGTGTTTGTAAAGGTTAAGTTTTATACCCCCCCAGACTGTCTGAAAAGTCTCGGCGAGAGCTGAAAAGTCTGTACCCCACTACAGGGGCGACAACGAATTCTCAATCCTCACTGGGGGTTCTTTTACTTTTAAGACAGTCTCCCCCACTCATGAGTGCGATTCCAAATGCGTTGAAAGCCGAATTCGACGCGTATGATTTCTTACAAAACACCTTCAGCCACACAGCCACTGTGATCCACCCTGGTGGCACCTTGACTGAAAAACTATAGCTTTAGGCTTTTACTTTTTCAGCCATAGCGTGCCCTCACCCACGTCTGTGGCACAGTAACATGAAAGCGTTTTGTAAAAGTTATCATACTTTCTTATATGGTGGAAACGTATCAATTCCACCGAGAGATAATAAGTTACCTTTGCGCAAAAAAGTAAATGGAATATTCTTAAAAACTGACATTTATGGCGTGACAGATTTCCACGGCAGAGCCAATATCAGAAATAATACCTTAGGCCGATAGAGGGTTGGATGGCGAGGTTGTAGGTCACCACATCGGTCTTTATGTCATAATCGTTCTGGCCGACTTTCTTGATGTTGGTGAAGGAATAGCCAAGAGTCAGGAAGCTGACGGAGAAGGCGAAATGAGGTGTCGGGCGGAACTCGAACGCGCCCGGAGCCAATTCTACACCGTAGCCAACGACATCCTTGCTTACGTAAATGTCCGCGGTTTCAACCTTGACGCTCCCAACGGTTCCGAACACTGTCACCTGAGGCGTGAAAAAGAAACCATCTCTTATTTTAAGGTAATATGCCAGATCAGGGCCTACCAGAACAAGATTGGTGTTCTGACGAAGCCAACCGTCACCGCTTTTCTCGTACGGGTTGGAATCCAAAGCGTATTGCATAGAGGCTCCAAGTCTCCAGTTGTCAGCGAAGAACCAACCGAACTCGGCACCTGCGTTGAAAGCGGTCGATGACGGAGTTCCATTCCCCTCTGATCTGATACCGGAATATCCTCCTGAAATCCCGATTATTCCTCCGATTGAAACCTCGCCTTTCGTCTGCGCCGCGACAGAACCGCAAGAGATGATGACGAGTGCGGCGCAGGCTATAAACAGTTTATTCATATTATTGAATATTAATGTAACACCTATCGAGGCCGCTGACAGGCTACAGATTCAACTTCAATGTGAATGAAAGATCTATATGACCAAGATTCTCCTTATTGTCCTTGTCAAGAGTTTGGGATGTCCTTACACCATCCTGTTCCAAAGTCAAGGAAGAAAGCGTACCCTCGATTGAAGACAGATTGACTCCGATCGCCCACTTCTTGCTCAAGGCATAGTCATAGCCGATGTTGTACAACAATCCAAGAGTGCCTCCTGTCAGTTTCATATTCTTTATGATCATGCCTTTATCGCGATAGTTCACGTAACCGACACCTATATCAGCCGTAAAAGTATGCAGACCGTTTCCGCTGGTGAATCTCGTACAGTACATCGGACCGATGAACGCTATCTGTATGTTGTCTTTCATTTTACCGCTGGTGGAATATCCGTTGTCATCGGTTATTGTCACAGTCGTGCCATTGCTGGCCGAAAACGCCTTGTAGCGGATGCCTACTCCCATAAACTCATTGAAAAACCAAGTCGCATCGGCACCGTACACAAATCCCCTCTTGAGTTTCTTAGTATAGGATTTGAAGTCACCCGGTACATTATCGCTGATCTTGCCTGGCCTAAAGCCGCCTCCACCCTCAAGGCTGAATCTGAATTTGGAATATTCCCGGACAGGTTCCTGCTCCTGCCTTTGTTCCTGTCCCTGCTCTTGCTCCTGAGCATAACAGATGCCGCCAGACAAAAAAGCCAAAGCGGCGATAAATGCGATTATTCTTTTCATAGTAATATGATTAATGATTCAATAGGAAAATTTTCAATCTAGGTATATTTATAATTAACTCTCTGTATATTCAAAATCAAGGAATGCCAAATCTTGCGTTAAAGGTAAACAAAAAACTCAAAATAAACCAAAATACCATTTCAAAAATATCAAGAATAGGTGTGAACTTTTTGACCTCCCAGCCGCATCAACGGCCGGAAGGTCACGTAATTATTTTCTTCTCAATAGAGAAGCAAGGGCTTGAATCAAAAGTCCTTCCAGCCGCCGCCGAGGGCCTTGTACAGATTGACCACGGAGAGATTCTCCTTCGTCCTGGCCTCGCTTAGTTCCAGCTGAGAGGCAAGGTACTTTCTTTGCGCGTCAAGGACATCCATATAACTGATCACACCGTTTATGTACTGGCTGTTGGCCAGCACGACATATTTCTTGGACGCGCGCTCCATCTCCACCTTCACGTCAGTGTTGGAACGGGCGGAACGGAAAGTCACGGTGGCGTCATAGACCTCTCTGAACGCCTGCATAACATCTTTCTCGTACTCCAGTCTTGTCTGCTCGTAGGAGGCCACGGCGGCTTTGAGGGCGGAACGTCGTTTGCCGAACTCGAAGACCGGTGAAGCCAGTGTGGCTCCGGTGAACCAGAACGGGGACTTCAGGAAATCCTTAAGGGCGTTGTTCTCCTCTCCGGCTCCAAGATTGATGGTAAAGGACGGGAACCTTTCGGCCATCGCCACGCCCACACGAGCCTCCGCCGCCCTGAGAGTGTTCTCGGACTGCATAAGGTCAGGCCTGCGCCTGAGGATGTCAGACAGAACTCCGGACGGAACAACGGTCTTTGACATTTCCGATAAGGACAAACCACGCTCCACATCCTTCGGATACGATCCGGTAATAAAACACAACTCACTTTCTTTCAATGCGATTTGTTTCTGAAGATCCGGCACCAAAGCCTCGGTAGAAGCCAATTCCACAAGAGCCTGCTGGTAAGGGATCTCAGATGTCAGTCCTCCTTCCGCACGGAGTTTGGCCTGATTCACGGACTTCTGCCTTGTGACCAAAGTATTGGTGACTATCTCCAGTTTCTTGTCCAAGCCCACCAGTTCATAGTAGGCGGAGGCCACACTGGCGATGACGCTCATCCTCACCGCTTTCTGAGCCTCGACAGTGCCGAGGTAACCGGCCAGTTTCTCTTTCTTGGACCATTTCAGTCTTCCCCAGAAATCCACCTCCCACTGAAGCGAGGCCTTGACTCCGAATTCAGGTGAGTCCGGTTTCGGATCCGTTCCCCCGTAATTGCTGTGATCATTCTGCGCATAGCCTTTCACCGAGACGGAAGGCAACTGGGCGGATCTTTGCACACGGTACCTGTATTCCATCTCCTTCAGACGCTCCGCAGCGATGAGGATGTCTTTGTTATACTCCAAAGCCGCGTCTATAAGCTTCTGCAATTCAGGAGACTCATACACTTCCCGCCAGTCAAGGTCAGCGAAGCTCCTGTCGCTCGAATCCTCGAAATAGGCTTTCGGCATCTCTCCGAGGTCCGGCTTATCGCAATACCTCGATGTGGAGCAGGAATCTAAAGTCAGGGAAGACACGGCCAGGACTGCGACGACCGACAAGGCCTTTCCCGCCTTACGGAGTTTTGGTCTCCACTTCGAGATCCTTGATCTCAACTTGTAGATCAGCACGAAGAAGAACGGAACAAAGACGATTCCGACGGTTATGCCGGTGATCATCCCGAAGAACACTCCGATGCCGATGTTCCTGCGGCTCTCGGATCCCGGGCCACTGGCGAACACGAGAGGCAGCATGCCAAGGATAAATGCCAAGGATGTCATCACGATTGGTCTGAACCTCAGTTTTGCGGCGGTGACCGCAGCCTCTTCCAGATCCTTTCCGGCCTCAACCTCTTCTTTGGCGAACTCTACGATCAAGATCGCGTTCTTGGCCACAAGGCCGACGAGCATCACGAGACCTATCTGGAAATAGATGTTGATCTCCATTCCAAGCACAGCCACACCGAGATACGCTCCGGCTATCGCGATCGGAAGCGAAAGGATGACGGCCACAGGAATGGACCAGCTCTCGTACTGGGCAGCGAGGAAGAGGAACACGAACAGCAACGCCAGCGCAAGCACGAGTCCGGTCTGCCCGCTCTCCTTCTTCTCCTGATAGGACATTCCGCTCCACTCCACTCCGATGTTGTCCGGCAGATGCTCCTCGGCGATCTCCTCAAGTATGGCAAGGGCCTCGCCGGAACTGGTTCCGTTGGCGGCCTCTCCGCTGATCATGGACGAATTGTACATGTTGAACCTCTTGATCGTACCCGGCCCTGTCGTGAAATGCGTGGTACCCAGAGCATTGACAGGGATCATCGTGCCTCCCGAACTCTTCATGAAGAAGAGGTTCAGATTGTCGGAGTGGGCGCGGTACGGGGCGTCGGCCTGGATGTAGACACGGTATATTCGGTTGTACATGTTGAAGTCGTTGACATAGATCGCACCGGTGAACGCTTTCAGGGTCGCGAAGACATCGGCCATCGACAGCCCCAGAAGCTGGATCTTGTCACGGTCCGCATCGAAATACAACTGAGGGATGTCCTTTTGCATTCCGGAGGACAATCCGGTGAACTCTTTCCTCTTCATCGCATAATGAAGAAGCGTGTCCGAGGCGTTTTGGAGATCCTGATAGGTCGCGTCCCCCCTTGCCTCAAGCACCATCGAGAATCCGCCCGAAGTACCGAGTCCAGGGATAACGGCAGGTGTGCTGATGTACACCTTGCTCTCCGGATAGCGTGACAAGGAGTCTCTCACCATCGCTATCGTCTTGGACATATTAGTGACCTTGCGTTCTTTCCATGGTTTCAGGATCACCGTCAAGGTGCTGTTGGACTGCGCGGTGCCTATCCGGGGACTGGAGCCGGTGACATTGAGGACATATTCAACATCGCGCTGCCGGAGCAGAAAATCCATCGCGCGGTCCGTCACCTCTCTGGTCCGCTCAAGCGTGGCACCCGTCGGAAGCTCCAGCTCCACAGTGAAATAGCCCTGATCCTCCTTGGGAATGAAACTCTGCGGAACGAGGCGACCGAGTATGAATATTCCCACAATCGCGACGCCGAAGACAGCGAACATCCTCTTCGAATTGTGCAGCGCGAAACGGACCATCCTCGCATAGAGCGAGGTTCCTTGCTCAAGCCACTGGTTTATCTTTCTGAACACGAAGTTCTTAGGCTTGTCATCATCGTGCGGCTTCAGGAATTTGGAACACATCACAGGGCTTAAGGTCAGCGCCACAATGGTGGAGATTATCACGGAAACAGCGATCGTGACCGTAAACTGCCTGAACAATTGGCCCGTAATTCCGGAAAGGAAACTTACCGGAACAAAAACGGCGCAGAGCACAAGCGACATCGCCACAAGGGCGCTTCCTATCTCCCCCATCGCCTTTTTTGTAGCCTCGTACGGGGACAGATGTTCGGTTGACATGATCCTGTCCACATTCTCCACGACCACGATAGCATCATCCACAACGATTCCGATGGCCAGTATGAGGCCAAGCAATGTCATCATGTTCAGAGAGAAGCCGAAGATCAGCATCACTCCGAAGGTGCCGATCAGGGAGATCGGCACTGCTATTGCCGGGACGAGCGTGGCCCTGACATTCTGAAGGGAGAGGAACACCACGAGGATGACAAGGATCAAGGCTTCGAACAAGGTTCTGTAAACGTGATGGATGGACTCCGAGATGTAGGTGGTCATGTCGAACGGAATGTCGTAGGACATGCCGTCAGGGAAGCCCTTGCTGATCTCGGCCATCTCCGCCTTGACCTTGTCGGCGACCTCCACGGCGTTAGCTCCGGGAAGCATAAAGACGTTCATCACTGCGGCGTTGCGGGCGTTGATGCCGCTCTCGGTGTTGTACGACTGGGCCTCAAGCGAGATCCGGGCCACATCCCTGAGGCGGATGATTGATCCGTCCTCGCCCGTTCTGACCACAATGTTCTCGAACTGCTCGACCGATGAGAGACGGCCCGGAGCCGTGATCGGGATGGTGACATCCACATCCGTGATCGGCTGCTGCCCGAGCACTCCGGCCGCGGCCTCACGGTTCTGATCCTTCAGAGCGTTCTGCAGATCCTTGACCGTTATCCCGAGGCTGGCCATCTTGTCCGGCTGCACCCAGATCTGCATCGCATAGTAGCGGCTTCCCACGTTCGAGACAACTCCCACGCCAGGGACACGCCTCAAGCGGTCCTGAATATTCAAGGTTGTGTAGTTGCTGAGATAGACCTCGTCGAATTTCGGGTCATCCGACATCACGGTGATCGTCATCAGCTTGCTTGAGGACTCCTTCTCCACCGAGATTCCGTTCTGCACGACCTCGGCCGGAAGTCTGGACTCGGCCAGCTTGACCCTGTTCTGAACCTCCACGGCGGCGAGATCCGGATCAGTGGAGATGTCGAATGTCAATGTCGCCGAATAGCCTCCGTTGTTGGAGTTGCTTGACTCCATGTAGAGCATCCCCGGCGTTCCGTTGAGCGACTGCTCGATAGGTGTCGCCACGGCCTGCGACACGGTCTGCGAGTTGGCGCCCGGATAGGATGTCGAGACGCGCACGACCGGAGGGACAATCTTCGGGTACTGGTCAACCGGCAGCATGGTCAGTCCTATGAGCCCTACAAGTACGATTATTATGGATATGACAGTCGAGAATACGGGCCTGTCTATAAAGAAATCGGATTTCATAAGTTCGTGTCTATTAACATATTCCTTAAGAGCGAACCGCCTCCACCTTCATTCCGTGGCTCAGCTTGTGCTCCCCTTCCACCACAATGACCTCTCCGGGATTGAGGCCACGCTCCACGACAGTCGTGTTCTCCACTTCCGGTCCTGTCTGGATGAAACGCTTCTCCACGATGCCGTCATGTTTCAACACGAATATGAACGAGCCGCTCTTTTCGATGATGATGGCCTTGGTCGGCACCGCCACAGCGTTCTCCCTCACGTCCAAAAGGACTTTAACGTTGGTGAACTGACCCGGCAGGAGTTCACGGTCAGGGTTAGGCATCTCGGCGCGTACCGAGAACGTCCCTGATTTGGCGTCCACAAGAGGATCGGCGAAATCCACCAGCCCTTTGTACTTATAGACGGATTTGTCAGCCATAGTGATGGTCACATACGGATCCCAGTGCCTGCTGGTGTCCTTCTGGCCGAGGTTCACATTTCTGGCCTTTGATTTCTGGTAGTCAAGATCAGTCATCTTGAACTCCACAAGCACCGTGTCGCTCTTGACCACATTTGCGAGGAGGGACTGCGATCCCGGCCCGACAAGAGTGCCTATGTCCACATGCCTCTCGCTGATGTAACCACTAATAGGAGATCGCACTGTGGTGTAGCTCAACGCCAGACGGGCTTCCGTCAGATTCGCCTCGCTGACCTGCACGTCAGCCTTGGCGCTCTCATAGGCGGCCACGGCGTTGTCCAGATCAAGCTGGCTGGAGGCCTTCTGCTCGAACAAAGGCCTGATCCTCGCCAGATCCCTCTCTGCCTTAAGGGCCATCGCCTTGTTTTTAGTCACCAGTGCCTCTGCCCTGTCCACCTGAGCTTTGTACTGTTTCGGATCAATGATGAAAAGTATCTGGTCTTTCTTAACGTATGTTCCTTCCTCAAACATCATCTTCTCAAGATAGCCTTCGACCCTCGCCCGCACCTCCACGAACTGCTGGGCGCGGATCCTTCCCGGAAACTCCCCGTAGATCTCCACATTCCTTGTCCTGACCGTGTCAACGCTGACAACAGGAAGATCCTCCAAATGATGCTTTGGCCGGAGAACAATGATGACAACAGCCGTGGCGACAACAGCCACAGCGACCGCGCCAATAATGGCTCTTTTGTTAAGCTTGCTCATAGCGATCTTTTTTGCGAACCAGGCTGCCCTGATCCCGTGTATTGAGGCATCGCCGCATCAAAGACCGTTCCAAATTAAATAAAGGCCCGCAGTGTGTTCTTTTTCAGAATTGTACACAACCTCTTTTTATGATTGGATTTCAACCGACAATCACGGCGGACACCCTCTTTCTTACAAAACACCTTCAGCCGATGTGCCACTGAAGCCCACTCCAGCAGCACATCGGCTGAAAAACTATTGCTCTAAGCTTAGACTTTTTCAGCCAAAGCGTGCCCTCACCCACTTCTGTGGCACATTAACGTGAAGGCGTTTTGTAATCGGGAAAGGTTTACGGCTCCGACGGGACGGAGTTTTAGCGGCAATATTCGCAGTCCTTTTAGAGATGGTCTGGTCTACAAACGCTCGTGGCACCCAAAATGCTGATTATCAAGGGAAAAATGGATTACGTGGTACTCCAAAACGGCACCTGGTAATCGGTCTTGTTCCTAATTTTCAACTGGTTAAGTGCCACACGCAATCCTCATCATCAGAACTGGAAGTAGATGAACGACTGTAGGTCGGCGGTGATGAACTGGCAGATGATGAAGACGGCGAGGACGCAGACGAGGGCCATCAGCGGGAGGGGCATCGAGGCGAACCAGATGCGATAGCGGCGCTTGAAGTTCTCGGGGAGCCAATGGATGACCATTCCGAAGACGAAGACGAGGATCACACCTATGTGCTGCTGAGCCATTTGCGGGATCAGGGACAAGTCCCAGTCGCCGCCTATTCGCTCGACCATATTCTTTGCCGTACTCCACGCTTTCTCGTTCGCCTCGGCAGGGTTCAGGTTGGAGCCGCTCCGGAAGAAAAGGCGGGTGAATGTGATGAATATGAACGTCATAGCGACCGCCCAACCTGTCTCAAGCCACGAGAAGGCGGCCTTGAAGCGGCACAGATGGTAGAGCATCCGCACGGCGGCGCCTATGAATATGATGAGCGTCCAGACGTGGAACAGGTTGAACACCGGTGCGGGTACAGTGGTCTTAAGAATATAAAAGGCCATGCAGACGAGACCTATGACGAGCGTCCTGACATAGACATTGCAGCTCTTCCAGAACCTGTAGATCAGCATTCCTAGGCCGTTCAGACCGCCCCAGATCATAAAGTTCCAGCTGGCTCCGTGCCACAGGCCGCCAAGAAGCATCGTGTCCATCCTGTTGATGTCCGAGATGAGTTCCTTGCGGTATTTCTGGCAGAAAGTGATCAGAAGTGCCAGCACTGCCGCAATGACCAGAACCACTCCGAAAACCCACCAGTTCTTGGCCAAAGCCGAGGCCAGGAAAGCGATTCCGAGGATGATCGCATACGAGCCGAATGTGCCATTGCGGTTGCCTCCAAGCGGGATGTAAAGATAGTCCTGAAGCCATTTGGAAAGGGAGATGTGCCAACGTTTCCAGAACTCGCCGGCATTTCGTGCCTTGTACGGGGAGTTGAAGTTCTTCGGCAGGTAGAAGCCCATCAGCATCGCGACACCTGTGGCGATGTCAGTGTAGCCGGAGAAGTCGGCATAGACCTGAAGCGAGTAGCCGAAGAGAGCCGTAAGGTTCTCGAAACCGGTGTAAAGCAAAGGGTTCTCGAAAACCCTGTCGCAGAAATTCACAGCCAGATAGTCACTGAGGATCAATTTCTTGGCAAGTCCGTTCAGAATCCAGAAAATCGCGATTCCGAACTGTCTGCGGCCAAGGAAGAACGGTTTGTGAAGCTGAGGGAAAAACTCTTTGGCGCGCACGATCGGGCCGGCGACGAGCTGAGGGAAGAAGCTGAGATAGAATCCGAAATCCCAGAAATTGCGGATCGGCGCGACCGTCCTGCGGGAGACATCCACCACATAGCTGATCGCCTGGAAGATGAAGAACGAGATGCCTACCGGCAGGAAGATGGAGTCGATGCTGAACGCCTGCGAGCCGGCAAGCTGGTTTCCTACGACCGCAAACCAGTCTTTCACAACGAATTCCGTTCCGAACAGGTTGTTGACGACATCGGTAAGGAAGTAGGCGTACTTGTAGTAGCTGAGGAGTGACAAATCGACCACAACACTCAGGACCACAATGGCTTTACGGCCGAAATTCCCTTTCACTCCGGACAGGACAAAACCTGCCAGATAGTTATAGACAATCACAAAGCCGAACAGAATCAGGAACAGTCCGCTCGTCTTGTAGTAGAAGAAAAGGCTGACGAAGAACAAGAAGGCGTTGCGCAGCAGCACCTTGTTCCTGAACACGCAAAGGAAAGCCAGCACTATGGCGAAGAAAGCCCAGAAATAGAACTGGGTGAACAACAGCGGATGAGCCTGGTCGAAAGAGAACAGGTTTTTGAAAAAATCAGCGGCTACGTCCAGAAATCCCATCACTTAGCTTTCTTTAAATGTTCCATATACTCGTCCATCAACGCGTTGAAAAGCAGGTCTCCAACCAGTTCATAGCCCGCTTCCGTGAAATGGATCTTGTCCCGTTTGGCGAGACCGGCCTCCTCCCATTTCCGCATAGACCCGAGTCCGCCCATGATGTCGAACAGGTTCCAGACACCGGCGCCACATTCTTTCCCAAGCCTAAGGAATGCCTGCTCCGCAAGCTGACCGTTAGTGTTCACGACATAGCCCTTGCGGCGTATCCTCCTGAAACTGTCGTTGTTGGAGACAAACAGCAGGGCGCAGTCCGGATTGACCGAACGAACCTGCGAGACAAGCTCCTTATAGCGACCGACAAACTCATCCACGGAAAAATTAGCGGCGGTCGCGTCATTGATCCCGACAGCGAAAATCACAAGGTCAGGGTTGACCAGACTCAAATCATTCAGCAGATCAGGGCATTTCGCATACGACCCGAGCGATGCGCCGTTCACCCCGATCCCCGTCACGGTAAACCCGGGAAAAGGATTGTCCAGGAATATTCCAGTCAAAGTGAACTCACCTTTCCCCTTGGTCGCCACCCGCACCGAGTCGGTCAGGGCAGGCAGGGCGAAAGACCAGGTGGAATCCTCGACGTTACAGCCGGAAAGAGTGTCCCCCTTGGCAAGCACCACCACCGGAACTCTCTCTCCTGCCGATGAATATCCAAGCACCCTCACATCGTTGAACCGAAAGGTTGGATCTTGAGGTTCCGGATCTCTGGCCACCGTGGTGATCATCACGGAGGCTTTGTCGTCCGATGCGCTCAAGGCTATTCCTGTAAGTCCAAGCCTATGGTCCGGCTCCCTCTGGACATTCTTTGTCACCTTCCATGAACCTTCGTAACTTGTCGTGAAACTGCTTGGATTGTTCGTGTGTGCGGCGGAAAAAGGAAAAACCAGTCCCCTGCCACCGTCCAAAGCCGGCCTTAAAGACAGAAAGTCGTTCCTGAGCCGTCTGGTCAGCGTGCCGGCCTGCACGTGAGAGCCGCCTACGTGCATGATTCTCAAGTTGCCGCATCCCATGAAAAGCACGGAATCCATCTTGAGGAAAAGACGCTCAAAAGCCGAGCTGTCCCCATGGAACTCAATCTTATTCTTCTCGAAACGCGCGAAATCATATTCAGGAACCGCCTTCCGCAGCGACTGCCCCCAAAGGGTCGCCGGAAGCAGCAAAAAGAGCAATGAATATGTCAGGAAACGTCTCATAACTCTATCTTTGTCAAGGTGTCAGGCACGGCGGGACGAGGATTGAGACTATCCCGCAGGTCGCGCAGATACATTCCTACAGCCTCGTCCGAAAGTTCCTGGCGAAGCTTGTAGAAGTCGTGGTAAAGGATGAAGGGCTTGGCGAGCGCGTTTCCGATCTCAAGCGCTCCCTTGTGTGTGAAATGAATATGATCGGGGCCGGCCAGAGCGGGATTGTGGCTCACCCATTTCCTCATCGAGCCCGGGCCTCCCATCACGTTGAATGTGTCCCAGTAGGCCACGCCGTTCTTCAGACAGTTAACCTTCAAGGAATCATTAAGTTGCGGCAGAAGCGGCCAGGTTATCAGATTCCCGTCCTCGCTCTTGCACATATCCGCCGGGCCGATGAACATCAGCCTGGCCTCCGGAGCGACCTCCTTGAAGTAGTCGAACTGCATCACGATCTTCCTCACGTAAGAGGAAATGGCCTTCTTCGAGGCTATTCCAGGCATTGCGTTTCCGCCGAACTGTAAGATTATCAGCCGAGTGTCCGTCTTCGCGAAACTCTCTTTCATCACCTGACGGTTGATGGACGAGAATATGAATCCGGCGCATCCACGCAAGGCGACATTGTCAACGGTCACGCCTCCTTTTCCGTCCAACATGATTCCGTAGATCTCAGCGTTGCCGGAGAAATTGATTGAACCCTTCTGGACATCGCAAGGCAGATTCCAGGTGACCATCGAGACTCCGGCCTTGGCAGAGTCGATGACGGTTGTCCTTACCGGCAACGTGTCGCACCTCAGTGTCATCCCGAACCCTGCTGAGTTTTGTCCCAGAAGCACGGAAACCTTTGAGATTGACTTGACCAACTCCTGGGAATACCTGTTTTTGGTTCTGGTGAACGTGAACGTTCCGTTGCCGCTGACCTCTGTGAACTGTGTCAGAGGCCCGTAGCGCTTGTGCGGAGCCTTCCTTGTCAGCGAGTCCCCCACCATAGCATAGCGGGTCAGGCTTCCGGAAGCGTTCTGCGAGAGAGAGACGGTCGGAATCCGCTGGATCATCGGCACCATTCCCGGCCCGGAGCCGCCGAAGCGTTCCTGAAGATCCTGCCTAAGCACAGCCGAGATCCTGTCCATTTCCAATTGGGAATCACCGTAGTGCAGAATCCTGACGGTGCGGCCGGAATCAGCCGCCGCGGCCATCTCCACGAACAGCGAGTCGAAGAACGTGTAGTCATCCTCCGGCAGACATATCCGGTTGGGATTCGAGGTGATGTAGTCATAGTAGTAGCGAAGGGTATCTGTCGAGCCTTCGACCATCTCGTAACTTTTCTGCACGGCAAGAAGCACGGAATCCACATTCACGTCCACCGTGCTGTCCTGAAGGTCGGCAAGGTACGCCTGATAGGACGGAAACCTCAACTTCAAGTCTCCCACCTGAACGCCTTTGGACGGATAGACGAACCAGACCGCGAAAAGGATCAGGAAAACGGAAAGAAAAAACAAAAGTACTTTATATTGCTTCATGATGACTACTTGTAAATGACCAGTTTACGTCCTTCTCGGATCATATCGCTCACTAGGTTGTTCCATCTCTTCAGGTCAGAGACCTTTACCCGGTATCTTGCAGCGATTCCACCCAGCGTGTCGCCCCGACGGATAGTGTAGGTAATCCTGTCGGTGTTCGCCGCCTGCCTCTTCCGCAGCGAGTCCAGACGGGCCTTCCTGAGCGCCGCCTGCTCCTGCAGGAACGCCAATCTCTCGGCCTTCCTCTGAGCCGCCAGCGAACCTATCCTCTCAAACGCCGCAGGAATATTTTCTGAATATTCCTCCCCAGCCTTTTGTAAACTCTTAAGGATCGGGGCTTTGGCAAACGCCGTGGAATCCATCGCGGCCAGCGCCGTCGGACTTGTGGCATAAGCCACTATCGACATATTCCAGTCGCCATATTCATTGAAAAGCTCCTGCAGGCGGTCGAGTGCTATCTCGGTGGAACGATAATCATCGAAGCGAACATCCGTAGAGTCCAGATCACAAGTGCTTCTACCTATCAAATTGCTTGCTACGCCTCGATCCTGTTCCGTCCTCACCACCTCTCCGTCATTCGTCATCAGCACCTCTGCCACATCCCCGGTTCCTTTATCCGATTCGGTTGCGGCTTTCCGACAAAGTGCTTCCCCCCTGATAGCGTCCAGCGCCGTGAGCGACCATATTCCTTCCCTCCCATCGTCCGCCCGCTGGTCCGCAAGCGCCAAAGGCAGGAAAAGAATCCGCTCCGGCATATTCCTGCGCTCCAGTTCCGTCCGCAGCGAATAGACAAACTCAGGCGTGGCGCACCACCCCCGCAGCCCGCTCCCCGCAAGCAGCGCCACGCCAATGAATATGCATCTGAAAAAACCTCTCATCTGACCGTCTTTCTCTCAACATCCGTTACCAGGCATCAGCCCGAAACGAATAAAGTTCAAAGATACGAATTTTTCGTGCGTAAAAGGTCTTCTCCTACGCACGAAAGTATCATTTCCCTTCCTCTTGTGAGCCAAAAGCCGTCTCGCGCTCACGAGAGCATCGCTTTCCTCTCCTTCGTGAGCGAAAAAAACTGTTCTGCTCACGAAAGCACCTTCTCCTACCCTCTCGTGAGCGAGATGCCCTTCCCCACGCACGAAATGCTCTTGGCCACCTGACACTAAATCAGTTACAGCTTGGCGATCGCGGTTACGAGCTGGTCGCCAAGGCCGATGGTGTAGCCCTCGGTGGTGAAGAAGACTCGGTTGAAGGTGTCGGCCAGAAGGAAGCACCGAGGATCATCACCCGTCTTTCAAAACTGAGCTACGGGATGTACCTGATGCATATCTTCTGGCTGCACCTATGGTCAGTGGTGTCCATCCAGACTGTCCAGCTGTACACAGCGGCGGCGATTCCGTTCATCGCGGTCTGCACATTCGTCTGCTGCGCCCTGACCTCAGAACTCATCTCACGCCTTCCTGGAAGCAAATGGCTTATCGGGGTGTAGGCCAAGAATATTCCTACTCAGCGCGGGTGTACGTCTCTGTCTCGGAGTCTTTGGCTCCGACCTCCAGAAGCTGGAGCTTATCCGATGTCAATGAGACCACATCGTAGCGTATCGGCTTCTTTGAGTGTTTCTTGAATTCCGAGACTACACTTTTGCTGAGGACATTCAGGAAGAATTTCGGAAAGCCGTCCGGCTGCTCCAGAATATCTGTCTTGACGGATTTCGCGTCATAGGTCTGAGACAGGGTTTTATCGGTAAGAGACCATGTGCCACCGCACGAGATCTTGACTTTAAGTATAAGCGGAGCCTTGGCGTTCTTGTCATCGACATACTTCATTTCCAGAGTCACCACATCCTCAAAGGTGCTGTTTTTCATAAAAGATAGCGTCTCGGATGTCATCATCTCCGAGCCATTCTCGGAACCTTGATGGGTCTGATTCCATTTTCCGGTGATCTCTTGTGCATAGATGCTGACAGATAACGCCAGGCTTATCAGAGCGATAATTATTCTTTTCATGATTCCGCGATTAAACCTAGCAAAATTAGCAATTAAGGAACATGAAAAAAATAAGTTGCTTCAGATTAAGAGAAGATTTTCGAGGATA
>ERZ773165.225-NODE-225-length-49948-cov-4.359990_pt1 | contig 49948 bp, 45 predicted proteins | sample MGYA00581003_ERZ773165 | MGnify/ENA primary metagenome ERZ773165 (study PRJEB29015, sample SAMEA2737817) | human gut metagenome | biome: human gut; feature: human-associated habitat; material: faeces | place: China | collected 2012 ... | reverse complement strand
CAGTTCTGAAAAGTTTCAAAAAATATCCAAAAATTAATGTAAAATGTTGGGATTACATGTCGGGAAAAATTTTAATCTTTGATAGTTCTATCAATTATATCCTTTATTTATTATTATTCCTATTCTGATTATCAGAAAGGATGTAGAAATGGAATTTATACCATACAAAGCTCACGAATGTTTTGAGCATTTATATTATCAAATACCTATGGAATTATTCTTTAACAAAAATTATAGAGATAAATTAAATTCAGATAGTAAAATTCTCTATGGATTTCTATTAAATAGGTTAACTTTATCAGCTAAAAATAACTGGATTGATGAAGATGGTAATATATTTCTTATATTTACTAGAAAAGAAGTACAAAAAATGCTTAATCTATCTGATAAAACAGCAACTAAAGCATTTAAGCAATTAAATGAATGTAAGTTAATACACGAAAAGAAACAATGTGCGAATAAACCAAACCTAATTTATGTTGAAAAACTAGAACATGATGAAGAATTAACAAAAATGATTCGTAAAAATTACGACTCCCGAATCGTAAAATCTACGACTCAGGACACGGAAAATTTACGACCTAACTATAACAATAATAATTATAACAATAAAGAAAAAGAAAGCAAAAATAATTTTCAAAATTATCCTCAAAGGCATTACGATAATTTAGACTTCTTATATGCAAATTAGAATAAAAAAAGAAATGGAGTGATTTTAAATGGAACTAGAATATAGAAAATGTGGAGACTACTTTATACCAAATATAGTAGCCCCAGATAATATTAAAAATTTCAGATTAGGTAAATATGGAAGGTTAAGACTTAACTATTTAGGGACTAATAAAAAGGCTGAATATATGATTTTGCAAATGGAAAACAAACTACAAAAGCATTTAATGGATGTAGATATAATTGCTACTAAAAGAGTTAATGCTATTGTAAAAGCACTAGCTAAAAAGGAAAATGTTACTGAAGAATTAAAATCAAATAATCAACTTGAGTGGGTACGGAAGAATGAACAATATAAAAACAGAGCTGAAGAAATTGTACTAAAAGAACTAATTTATGATTAAAAAGTGAGGTAGTACAATCCTTACTTTTGTGTATAAAGCAAGCCATGAATTTGTACTACCGCACAATTCTTAAAGCACAAATTACAAAATTTGTACTTTAAACAAAACTTTAGGAAAGTTTTACAAAAAAATTTTAAGGATTGGTGATGATAATTTATGAGAACTAGATCAATAAAAAAACAAGTATGGCTTAATAGTAGAGAAAATGAATTACTAAAAAAGAAATGTATGAAAGCAGGTCTATCTGAATCTTCTTTTTTTAGATTAGTAATTAATGACACTCAAATAAAGGAAAAGCCAGATGAAAATTTTTATAAAATACTAAATGATTTAAGAGGTGTTGCGGTAAATATAAATCAACTTGCAAGAGTAGCGAACACTTATCAGTATGTTGATGATAATAAATATTATCCACTTGCTAATAGAGTTAATGATATGATTGATGATTTACAAAAATTCTACCTTACGCCAGCCAAGAAAGAAGGTGGAATTTATTATGGCGGTCACAAAATTTTTGACTAGAAAAACAAGATTAGACACATTAATTAAATATATTATGAATGGAGAAAAAACTGAGAAGATGATGTATGTGTCTGGTGTGAATTGCAGACCAGACACTGCTATTTCTGAAATGCAAGATACAAAGAAAAGATTTGATAAAGAAAATGGAATAATATCTTACCATCTAATACAATCTTTTGATGGAAAAGAAATATTTCCAAAAAAATGTCACGAACTAGGATTACAATATACCAAAGAACTATTTGGAGATGATTTTCAATTTGTAGTTGCAACTCATTTAAATACAGATAATGTTCACAACCATATAGTTGTAAATTCTGTATCTTTTAAAAGTGGAAACAAGTTTTATAGTAATAGAGAAACAAAGGATTTTATAAGAATAACATCAGATTTTATATGCAGAGAAAATAGATTAAGGGTTATAAAAACTCCATGGAAGAATAAAGGCTATTACAAGCTTTATGTTAAAAATAATCCATATATGCAATTAGTAAAAAAAGATATAGATGATGCAATATCCACTTCAAATTCATATAACGGATTTGTATCAAAGCTAGAATCAAAAGGCTATTATATTTCAGAAAATGAAAATACAGGACTTATTATTGAAAGAGATAATAGTTATCAAGTTGTAAGGCCACAAGAATTATTTGGAGGTAATTATATTAAAGAAAAGATAAAATATAGAATTGAAAACAAGGTTTATAATCAGGTGTATATTCCAAAGAAAAAATATAAAATGAGTAAGGTATTTGGTAGTGAGAACTCTTACAGCCTTATACCTCCACCGAATATTCAAGTATTCGGTGGTTTCTTTTTATTTTAGATTATTTTGATCAATCCAATGCAAAAATTCCATATTTCCACCTTTAATTTCATAATACGAAATTTCAGCTATTTCATAATCATGTATTTTCTTGATTTCATTTTCTATTTCAGTAAATAATCTTTCTTTTGTTCTAAATTCTAATTTATATTCATCGCATTCTTCTAATTCATTATTCCATCAATATTTGGAATGAACTTTAGAAAGTTGACATCCAGCTACTAATCTTTTTTCTAGTAATGTATCTACAATTTTATTTGCTATTTCTTCCTTATCACAAAATGTTGTTACAATTATATATTCATTTAGCATTGATTTTCACTCCTTAAATTTAATATTAATGTTTTAGCATTCTTATAAGTTGTAGAATTTTCTCCATATCTACTTTTGATATCTTCAAGTCTTTTGGTATAACCAACATCATTACCATATTTATCAATCTGCATATCTGCCTTATTTAATATTGTTAAAAACAGTGATGTGTACTCTGTGTTTATATTGCCATGATAATAAATTTCTTTCCAATACTTATAATTATTTCTTTTTAATATTTCTCCGCCAATATGTGCATGATTAGAATTGTTTCCATATTCATAACCAATATCATGATTAAATCCTAATACAAATAAGTCTTTTAATTCATTATCATTTAAGTTATATTTTTTTCTATTTCAACCATTTTTCTAGCAACAGCTAGTGAATGATTTAATCTATCATTATTGATTATTTTTTACATTTTTCTCCCACATTTTTCTTATATATTTTAACGATAATGTCGATAGTGTAAAACCAATAACAGGAACTAATGAGCTTAATAGTATATTAGAGTAATTTCTTACTATGTATGAATAAGCAATTACAACGATATATGTTAATACGCAAATACATATTTTCCTAGTCCAACAAGTTTCCCACTTTTTATCTAATTCAACTCTTGCATTTCTAATTTTAATATTTTCAATTTCTTTTTCTAAATCTTTTAATTCCATTTTAAACCTCTTTATTTAAAAATCTTTTTTCTGCTTCAATTACCTTAGCATTATTTTTTATTAATGGTTCTTATGTACCATCTTCATTTATGCAATTAATGTATTTAAAATTTACACCTATTCTTGTATATTGCTTACCACCATCTATTGAACAAGCTCCACATTTGCAACTTATGCAATCGTGTAAGTCTTTTGATTCAATTATATCATTACAATTTAAACATCTAATTTTCATTATCTAATCCTTCTAATCTTTTCTTTATTTCTTCAGGAGATGGTAATAAATCTTTCATTTGCTCTGGTAAAGAATCATGAATTTTATATGTTGCAACCCCAATAGGTTTGTCACTATTACTTAAAGCATATTCTACAACAGTCCTATTTTTTTCTTTACAAATTATAATACCAATTGACGGATTTTCACTTTCCATTTTAACCTGTTTATCTAATACTGTTAAATAAAATTGTAATTGACCAACATATTCTGGTTTGAATTCGCCTATTTTTAATTCTATTGCAACTAAACTCTTTAAACTTCTATGATATAGAAGTAAATCAATATAAAAATCATTTCCATCAACATTTAGATGATATTGATTTCCCATAAATGCAAAGTTTCCACCCATTTCTCCAAGAAAATCCTTAATATTATCAACTAAAGCTCTTTCTAATTCTCTTTCTGAATGTTGTTCAGATAGTTCCATTATGTCAAATATATATTCATCTTTTACTGCAAGTTTAGCTTGATTTACATATTTTTCAGGTAAAGTTTCATCAAAATTTGTTTGGTTAATTAAATATTTTTCATAAGATTTATTTTCAATATGGTTGATTAGTACATCTTTTGACCAACCATATTTTTTTGTCATTTTTATATAAAATACTCTTTCAAGATTATCTTTACATTTTTCTGTTATAACAATATTTTTAGTCCAACTAATTTCTCGCACGAGTGGTGCGAGATTTTCTATATCTTTGTATGTAAGATAAAAATTTCTCATTCTCCATAAATTGCTTGCAGAAAATCCCTTTACTTCTGGAAATTCTTTTTGAATTTCCTTTGATAAAACTTCAACAATTGATTTTCCCCAGCCCTTTTCTTGCTGTTGATTATATATTTCTTCTCCAATTCCCCAATACAAGTTAATTAGTGTTGTATTTACAGCCTTCATAGCTTCATATTGACTTTTTCGTATTTTATTTTTAATTTCAACAATAAAATTATCATATTCTGCATTTATTAGATTGTTTTCCATTTTCAACCTCCAAATAACATAAATCTATTTAATATAATTATTTTTCTTTTGTCTACTCTTATTTATATTTTCTCTATTTCTACATTGTATAGTGTCATATTCAGACTTAATATTTTCTGCAATAAATGGTTTGCCACAATGTTTGCATAGTTTTACTTCTGTTCTTCCAGAAGTTTCATTTAATAATAAATCAGTTATACAAAACCTCCTTCAATTATTTTCAGAAATTAATTTTTCAACATCCATTTGTATGAACAAAGTGCCCGTTTTTACGTACTCTCTTTGCTTAAAGTTTATAATTATTATAGTTTCAATCTTAATATATGTCAAATATTTTAAAAATTTTCTATTTTATCTTGTTGTTTCTATCAAAGTATTCTCTCCTCTATCTTATAAAATTAGTATAGCAAATAAAACCATAAAGTATGTATAAAGCTTATCATATTGCAATTGACTTTTTCGAGTAGTAATGTTATAAAAAATGTAGAATAATAAACTTATGAAAAGAGGAAAAAATGGTTAATGTAGAATATGCAAATGCTTATAGTGAAGTTTTAGAGATATTAAAGTTTATTTCTAAAGAAGATTATAACAAAATTCCTGCAAACAAGATAGAACTATTTAAGCTAAATTCAAATAAAGAATATAAATTTACATACAGTCCTAACAAGACATTAGATGAGCAAAATGTCTCTAAAAGAGCAAAAGCAATAATAGGAATATTATTTAGAGATTACTGGGCAACAGAAGTACAAAGGGATAAAATTATCAGAAAGCAAAAAAATGATAGATTAACTTTAGATGAACAAAAAAAGTCCTTATATGGTATTGAAAATATATTTAAAAAGCGAAATGCTTGTAGCGAAACAGAAGTAAAAAAAGAAGTTACTAAAGTGGTAGTTTATAAAGAAAATTTTATTACAAGAATCTTTAATAAAATTAAAAATTTTTTTAAATAAAATAATATTTATACTATTAAAAACAAATGAAGGGATTGTTTATGGCTAAAAATGAAATAATCAAAATAAATTCAGAAATGTTAAATAAAATGCAGGTACTAGGAAGAGGTGCCTGTTCAGTTGTATATAAATATGGAGATAATCAAGTTATTAAAGCATTAAATGAAAATGGTATGCAACTTCATAACGAAGAACAATTTGCGCAATTACTAAAAATTAATAATGATATTTGTGCATTTCCACAAAATAGAGTTGAAATTGATGGAAAATTTCAAGGATATACAATGGAATTTGTTGATGGACAACAGTTACAAGAAAAAGTGGATGAAATTGATTTAGATACATTAATAAATGCAATAAAACAAGCAGAACAAGATATTAGAAGTCTTGCACAAGATAAAGTATTCTTTCAAGATTTAAATCAAGGAGGAATAATGTGGGATGAAAAAATAGTAGGATCAGAATTATAGATACAGACTTTTTTGAAGTTAATAATGATTTTGATGTAAATGAATGTTTTAATGCAAATATAACCTCATTCAATACCATGTTAGAAATGGAATTGGGTATAATGTCAGGACAATCAAAGAAATTATCAGAGTATTTACATTCTAATCCACAATTTAGTAATGTTTACAGAGAATATATGTTAGAATCATTGATGGGAAAAGAGTCTTCTGTAGTTAGCTTAATTCAAATTGCAAGAGAAGTAATGAAAAATGAATTTGGAGTTATACCACAAAATTTAGCAGAAATGAGAGAATTAGTAGGCGAACAAGAAATTGAAATACCTGATGCTGTAGATATACCTACATTTTTACCTTCTGATCAGCAAGTTGGTACAGCTATTTTAGGAAGACAAGTATTAGAAGAACTGTCAGATACACCATTGATTGATGAAACAGAAAATGAAATGGAAAAACAAGAATTGGAGTTACAACAACAAAGAGGATTGGACTAATTTGCCGTATTGTCAGCCTCTTACTGTCAAAGCAAGCCAACAGAATTTTACATTCTGTCTGTTGGCTTTTGCTTTTACCATTTTAATTTTTTATATTTTCTTTTATAATTTATATCTTTCATTACTAAATATAGTTTTCTTTTTATGCTTCTATCTGCTTTATATTTCAAAGGATTTACCATTTTTCCTTCTTTTGCAAGCTTTAAAGCTTCATTTCTTAATGGTTCACTTGTTACATATTTTTTTACAACACTCTTTGGAACAAAACTTAATGCAACTTCATTTTTCATTAAAGTACATTCTTTTTCTTTATTATATATCAAATCATCCACTAAATATTGTATCAAATTGTGTCCACCAGCTGCTAAGTAATAACTGCATCTTGCTTGCCTTGGATTTATTTCTAGCACTTTATATTTTCCATCTCTACTATCGTATTTTAAATCTACTTCTGCAAATCCTTGGTATCCAATTCTTTCCATGAATTTCTTTAAAGGTTCTACTATTTTTTCATCATATCCATGTTCATTAAATCCATTAACTAATAGAGTACAGTTTCCTATTCCTCCTGGATTTCTTTCTTGTAATCCAATTTGTGCAAATGCAATTAGTTGTACTTTTTTAGCTTTACTACAATAGAATTGACAATCAAATAAATCACAATCATCGCCTGGTATAAATTCCTGAATAACTAAATTGCTTTTATATCCAGATGCTTCTACTTTGTTTATTACATCTTGTAATTCTTCTCTAGAATAGACTTTAAATACCTTAAACATTCCATCAAATTTATGATTGTGATATTCAATATTATTACCTGGCTTTACAATTAAAGGGTACATAAGTTTTTCAACTTTTTCTTCATCAATAGTTTGATTTGCATTGCATGAATAGATATAAGTTTTTGGTATTTCAAATTCACAATTGTCAAAGTTTTGGTAAAAAGTATCTTTTACTAATATTTGATTTAAAATTTCTAAGCTTGGATAATTATGTACAAATTTTTCATCTAATTTATCTTGGTTTTCAATTATTAATCTAACTAATTCATCACTTGTACCAACAAGTACTATTTTTTGCTTCTCACTTTGTTTAGCATATTCATTTAATGTTTTTACAAATACATCTGCATTTTCGAAATCAGGTACTTCTCTAAAGTTTACAATTTTACTATATGAAACAACACCTATTGCCCTTTTGCTAATAACATCTACCTTTTTATTATATATTTCATGATAACATCTAGACATAAAGTAAGCATTAAAATCACTTCCTAATATAAGAACATCAAATTTCATAACTATTCCTCCTATTTTCGTTCTTCTATTTCAATTATTTCTCCATCTTTTACAAGAACTCTTGGAACCCAGTCATTTATCATACAAGATCCTTCATATACACTTGTTCCCATATAGCTTGCCGCTTCTTTCATTGTAAGTTCTTCTCCTATCAAAGTAACTTTGTCTCCTGCATGAACATTTTCGTCTACTTTAGCTATTATCATTCCCATGTTTATAACCCCAACTAGAGAATATCTTTTATTATTAATAACTACTTGTCTTCCTTTATTTCTAGTATTAAATCCATCCGCATATCCTATTGGAATAATTGCTACATACATATCTTCTGGTGCTTCATAAATTCTTCCATAACCCACAAAACTGCCTTTTTTTATTTGCTTTACCTGCATTACTTCACTGTAAAGTGAAAACGCTGGTTTTAATTTCAATTCTACATCAGTTATTGTTTTACTAATATGGTGTTTTCTTTTATACCATTCTCTCTTAAGTTTTCTGAGTTTATTTATAAGGTCATCTGGTAATGGCTTTGGTGTAGTATTATACCCATATAATATAATTCCTAGTCTAATTCCGTTTGCAAAAGGTATTTTACTATGGTTTAAAAGTGTTTGGCTTCTTCCTAAGTGTATAATTGGAATTTTCATTAAATCAATTTCAGATGTAAGTTCTTGGAATTTTGCATATTGGTTGTCCCATGAAACATCATATACTCCATCTGTTGCAAAATGAGTAAATATTCCTTCTACTTCAATGTTTTGTTTTTTTCTTAGTCCTTCCACAACTTCTTTTATTTGCATTTTATCATATAAACCTAATCTGCAAAGTCCTGTATCTATTTTTATATGTACTTTTAAAGGTTTTTGTATATCTATTTTTTGTAATTCTTTAAAATATTCATAATCATGTACTGTAATTGTTACATTATTTTCAATGCATTCATTAATGTATTTTAAATCAATAGGTTCCAAGCATAAAATAGGAGTTTTTATTCCATCTCTTCTTAAACTGATTGCTTCTTCCAAAGATGAAATTGCAAAATAGTTTATTCCACATTCTATTAAATACTTACAAATTTTATCACTATGTCCATACGCATTTCCCTTCACAACTGCAAAATAATAGTCATATTCTGGGTATTTTCTTACAATTTCTTTAACATTATTTTGCAAGTTACCTACATCTATTTGAGCATAAGTATTTCTATACATTTATTTCCTCCTCTTAAGTTTTTTTGCATTATATCACAATACTAATATGTTTAGAACACTTTTTACAAAATTTAAGGAAATTTCTGTATTTTTAAACTACTATTTAAAGCAGAAAAACAGCACAAAAAAGATGTAGACTTATAATATGCTACATCTTTTGATATGAATTCATATAATTTATATAAATTTCAAATTATTTTTTATTTACTAATTCTTTTAAGGCTTTTCCTGCTTTGAATACAGGTGCTTTAGATGCTGGTATTTTGATTTCTTCTTTAGTTTGTGGGTTTCTGCCTTTTCTAGCAGCTCTTTTTCTTACTTCGAAAGAACCAAATCCAACTAATTGAACTTTTTCTCCTTTTACTAATGCTTCTGTTACAACACTAACAAATGAGTTTAAAGCTGCCTCTGCATCTTTCTTTGTTTCTCCTGTTTTTGCTGCCATAGCTGCGATTAATTCTGATTTGTTCATTTTAAATTACCTCCTATAAGATTTTAAGATCAGCAGACTTTCATCTACTAATATCATTATTCGTCATTTTTTTCAAAAACCCTTCTTTTTTGTTTAAATTTTTATTTAAAAAGTTACACATCCCAACGTTTCTGACCTTTAGTGTCCTTTAAAGTATCGATTTTCATACCTTTTCAGCCATTGTCATACAGCCTCAGCTTTTTTAGAAAATTATATATTTTGCTTCCATAAGGTATCATATAAATTTCTTCTTCTGAAAATACTCTCAAAATTATTAGTAACAATATATAAATTATAACGCACATTAAAATTAAAAGCATCGTTGATATTTTTTCATTTAAGCATTGAAATAATGTAATATTAAAAATATATGTAATTGTTCCCATTATTAAACATGCAATTACGGGTTTTACTATAAATTTATTTTTATCCAATTTTAAATTTATATTTTTACTTAAAATTTTAAATTCTATTGTTAATGCAACAGCATGACATACCACTGTTGAAATGGCAGCACCAGCTGTTCCACCAAGAAAAAAATCACTTGGATTTATTGGAATTAAATACATGTTTAAAATAAATTTAATTATTACACCTATTCCAAGTGCAATTGCTGGAGTCAACATTTTCCCCAATCCGTGTAAAGCACCACTAATTGTTTGTTCTAGTACTATAAAAATAATTCCAAGGCAACTAATTTGATATATAAATGCTCCAGATGTTGCATTTGGAAATAATAATTCCAGAATTTGTTTTGCAAATAAAATCATTATAATCATACATGGCATTCCAATTAACATTGATATAAGCATTGAAAACGAGACTCTTTTTCTTATTGTTTCTATATCTCCTATTGCTTTTGATGAAGAAATTGAAGGGACAAGAGCTGTTGCAAATGCCATATTCAATGACATAGGAAGTGTAACTAAAGTATCTACCTTTCCACTAAGTATTCCATATTGAATTTTAGCTTGTTCTTCTGACAGAAAACTTTTTAGTCCTCTTACTACAGTCATAGAATCAATATTTTTATTTATTGTTCCAAGTATTGCTGTCATAGACATTGGAATAGAAACAGATAAAATCTGTTTTATTGTTTTTATAATTCTTGTTCTTTTATTTTTTGTTGCTCTTTTTAATTCAAAAGCAATTTCTTTTCTCATTTTTGAATAATATTTGTATAAATATAAAAAACATAGCACTGTTGCTAAAGTTGTTGCCAAATTTGCCCCAGCCGCCATAATTGTAGTATCTGTTCCTGTTGTTAATGCAACCATTTCTACTATTATTACTGAAAGTACTGTTTTAAAAAATTGTTCTAAAGTATGAGAATTTGCTGTTACTTTTAAATTTTCTCTACCTGTAAAATATCCTTTAATTACACATGAAATTGATACAAAAAATATTGAAGGCGAAAGTGCAACTAATGTTAATTCTGCCTCTGGTATTTGTAGCAATGTATTTGATATATACCCAGCTCCTAAAAATAAAATGGTACTACTTAGAAATCCAATTAATCCGAAAGTTACAAATGCTATTTTAAATATTCTGTGTGCACCTTTTGTATCTCCTATTGCAATTTTTTCTGAAACAAGTTTTGCAAGTGCTCCAGGTATTCCAATTGATGAAATTGTTAAAAACAAAGCATATATTTGAAATCCACTACTATATATAGCATTTCCCTTATCTCCAAACCCCTCTCTATTTGTTAAATATAATTTATAAATAAGTCCCAGTATTTTAATTAAAACTTGTGAAATCATTAAAATTAAAACACTACTCATAAAACTTTCTTTTTTTGTTTTCATAAATTTCCTCTATATTTCTTTTTTATATACATATACTTTTTAAATCACTATTATTACTTTTATTTTATATATGTAGATTTTTGTCGTTCTTTTGCACATTTTTTCGCAAAAACCCTTGTATTTTTCGCGATTTTATAGGATAATATAGTAGTATAGATTTGAAAATGAAAGTGGTGAATTTTTTGAAACTATTTGATAAATTTTTAAAATTTTTAAAAACAGATAGAAATACATTTATAACCTATGTTTTAACACTAATTTCTGCATATATATTAGTTGATAGAATAATGGAACTATTATTCATAATTTTTACTGGTGTGGGATTTAGTTATTGGGGTCCAATAAAATACTTCTTTGCATTCGCTTGTATGGCTTTTGCATTTTTCTTTTCTGGATCTTCAAAATTTGCTAAAGCAGACGTTAATAAATTAAGATTTTTCCATGCGTTCATAGTTTCTTTTTACATTTTAATTGTTTCAGCAGTTGTTCAATGGTTAAATCAAATAATATGGATAAACATTTTATCTTTACCAAATTATCCTGAGCTTGCAAGAGATTTCTTTTACTTGTTTAAGCCTGCATTTACAGCTATAGGTGTATACATTCCACTTGTTACATTCTATAAAGTAATTAAATGGCTTATCTTCAGTATTAATGATGTTAAAGATATACGTGATTCAATTTTTGATTATGGTGGAATTAAATTAACATCTGATAAAGAAGCTCATGGTGTTTACACTTGTGAAGTAAAAGTTTGTGTAGACAGCGAGAGTGGCGAAGATATTTGTATGCCTGAGAAAAAACGTTATGAATCTTTACTAGTAGTTGGTGTGTCTGGTTCAGGTAAAACAACAATGATTTATGAACCAATGCTTGCAAGAGATATAGAAAGAAAATCATTCTTTAAAGAAGTTTCTAAAGAAATGGGATTTACAGCATTAAGAACTGGTTTAGCATCTCTAAATTGTCCTTATGATAATGATTATATTAATGAACATTTTTCATTAAATATGTTAATTCCAAAAGATGACAAGCTAGATACATATAAGAATTATATGAAAAAAATGATAATTTCAAGTTCTGGTGACAAAATCACATACAGAAATATGGGTATCACTTATATTTCTGCAGAACATGAATCAGTAGAAAAAATTGCTAAAGTGGCTCAAAACTTCCATATTCCTGTTAATATAGTTGATCCAAATAGAGCTGACTCACCTGGTTTAAACCCATTTGTATACTCAGATCCTATAAAAACAGGTTTAGCTGTTTCTTCAGTTTTAAAAGGATTATTCATTCATAGTAGACCAGATACAGAACTTGCTTTTAGAGAAAACGAAGCAATTCGAATGATAGAAAATGTTTCTATTTTATTAAAAGAAATGTATCCTTTAGAGCATGATGGACTATTACCTAACTTGGAAGATATTTTAGATTTACTTACAGATTTTAGCTTAGTAGTAGATTATGTTGAAAAGATGAAACAAATTCCTGAATTTACTGAAAAATACCGTATATTAATTAGATTTTTTGAAAATAACTTTTACCCAGAAAGCCCTAATTTATTAAATACTCAACGTTCTACAACAACTGCTTCTGCTGAAATTGATAACTTATTGCGTTACCCTGGTGTAAAATCAGTATTATGTAATCGTTCAAATAACTTAGATTATGACAAAATCTTATCAGAAGGTCAAGTAACATTAGTATGTACTCGTAGAGGAGATTTAGGTGAAACTGCTCATAAAGCGTTTGGATTATTCTTCTTATTGCTAATGCAACAATCAATACTTGCTAGACCAGGTAATGATAGTAATAGAATTCCACATTGTTTATATATAGATGACTTCCCTGCTTATATTTGTAAAGCAACAGAACCTATATATACATTATATAGAAAATACAATGTAGCAACAGTATTAGACTCTCAAAACTTAACACAATTAAAAGGTGACTTATCTGCTGATGCAAGAGGAGATTACTATAAGAACTTAATACTTTCTAATACAGTTAATAAAATTATATTTGGTAATGCTACACCAGAAGATGTTGAATGGTGGGAAACAGCAATGCAAGATAAAAGAGAATGGTCTTGGACTGACAATTATAATAGTGATAAAGTGGAATATGATGCAAAAAAGAGTGGAATTAAATTTAAATGGCAACCTAACTTTGCTAAAGGCAAGATTATGTCTTTAAAAGGAAAACAAGTTATTTACAAAATTAAAGATTTATCTGGAAAGAGCGCAGTTAATAAAGGTAAAGTTGATTTTATAGAATCAAAATACAAAGAAGTCCAAAAGACTAAAAAATATGATTTTACTAAATTCGTAAGTGGTATATCTGATGCTAAATCAGCTGCAAAAAAAGCTTTAAAATCTAAAAAAGAAAACTTTGCTGCAGTTACAGCAAATAATGATAATTATGATATTAATCGTGAGTTTGATCCAGTTCAAACAGATAATTCTGATTCAAAATACTTATTTGATAATGAAAATGCAATTATAGTAAATTTCAAAAACAAAAAAAAATAAAAATAAAAAACTTTGAGTTCATTCTCAAAGTTTTTTATTTTTTAAATTCCTAATATTTTTACTTCTATATTTTCCATTTTATATTTTTTAGTTTCTGGGTCTAATCCAAAGTGTACTAATGTTCTCTCTAGAGTTTCTTCATTTTGTCTTAAATCTGTTGTAAAATATAGCTTTATATTTGAAATTTCAACTTTATTCATAACAATTGTTTTAAAACTCTCAGCCATTTGTTTATCATCTTCGCATACTATTATTAATTGAGGAATACTTGAATATCCTGAATCACCAACTTGAAAGTTCTCATAAAAGTCCTTATATAACCTCATTTTGTCTACTAATTTCTTTTCCCATTCTTTTTCTCTTCTTACAACTTCAAATACAAATTCAATAGATTTATTATTTTTAGTTAATTTAACACTTCCACCACTTGCTTTAAAAACTTTTCCAGCTTGTTTTGCAGTAAAACTTGGCTTTGGAATATAAGAATCAAATGCCTTTACTTTTCTTAAATAAGCTATTAAAGTTTGGTTTCCAGCTAATCTTTTCTTTATCATCGCAACTGGTTTAGTATTATCTGTTGGTTGCCATTTACATTCAGTTCCTCTAGAATTTAATAAATATTTACCCATTTTTTCTAGGCAATATATTCTATATACTCCTTTTCCATCTTCAGAATTGAAATAATATCTTGTTAATATTTTTGTTTTTACCAATTGCTCTAATTTATTATTTAGTTTATCTTGTGAACCAATTTCAATGCCTTTCCACTCTAGCATTTGTAATAACTGTCTTGATGTAATAAATTCAAATTCATTTACTAATTCTATAATAGCAAAATGAATATCTGTAATATGTCCTATGTTTATTCTGTGAATAATTTGATTCATAGAAACATATCCGTCTTTTCCGTCAAATACTTTAACCTCTCCTTCTCTAATTGCAAAAGGCGACACTGTGGCCTTTATTTCATTATCTTTTATCATATTTATACTCCCTTCTAATCTTTAATAAAGATTAAAAATTATTTTAATAACTGTTTTACTTCATTATCAGTTAAATATCTAAAATTACCTAGTTTTAAATCTTTAACATTAATGTTTCCAATTTTACTTCTATGTAATGCTAATACCTTTCTTTCTATTGCTTCACACATTCTTCTTACTTGCCTATTTTTTCCTTCGTGTATAGTAATTTCTATTCTAGATATATTTTTTTCTTCATCTATTTTCATTATTTTTACTTGAGCAGGTTTTGTAATGTATCCTCCAATGTCTACTCCATTTTGTAGTTTTTTTACATCATCCTCAGTAATTTTTCCTTTTACTGTTACCTGATAAGTTTTGTTTATTTCATGTTTTGGATGTGTAACTTGATAGATAAAGTCACCATCATTACTTAATATTAATGCACCAGATGTATACATATCTAGCCTTCCCACTGGAACAACTGATGTTTTTATTGGATTTCCACGTTCTTTTAAAAGTTCCATTACAGTCGGCCTATTAAATTGGTCTTTTACTGTAGTTACATATCCTATTGGTTTATTAAGTAATATATATACTTTTTCAACAGAACCAGAAATTAATTTTTCATTAAATTCTATTTTATCAATTTCTGTATTTATTTTTGTTCCAAGTTCAGTAACAGCTTTTCCATTCACTTTTACTTTTCCTTCTAGTATATATTGTTCTGCTTTTCTTCTAGAGCTTATTCCTTGATTTGCTAAAAACTTTTGTAATCTCTCTTCCATTTTTACTCCTGATTTAATTTTTTTAAAACTTCTTCAAAGTATTCAGGTAATGGTGCTTCTAAGTGTTTTAATTTTCCTGTTATTGGGTGTTTAAATTCTAAACTCTTAGCATGTAGCATTTGCCCTTCTACATTAAATTCATTTTTACCATTTGAATATGTATAATCACCCACTACTGGATGCCCTATTTCGGCAAGGTGAACCCTTATTTGATGAGTTCTTCCAGTTTCAATTCTTACTTGAAGGAGTGTATATTTTTCAAATCTTTTTAGTACTTTAAAATGAGTTATTGCTACCTTTCCTTTTTTATCAACTGCCATCTTTTTTCTGTCTTTGCTACTTCTTCCTATAGGCATATCAATAGTTGCTTCATTTTCCTTAACAATTCCTCTTACAAGTGCTATATATATTTTTTTAACTTCTCTATTTTGAATTTGTTCACTTAATTTAATATGTGCTTTATCATTTTTTGCAACAATTATTAGTCCTGAAGTATCTTTATCAAGTCTATGCACAATTCCTGGTCTTACTTCTCCGCCAATTCCAGATAAATTATCTTTGCAATGTGCCATAACAGCATTTACTAGTGTACCGTCTAAATTTCCGACTGCAGGATGTACTACCATTCCTTTTGGTTTATTAACAACCAAAATATCATTATCTTCATATATAATATCTAATGGAATATCTTGAGATTTTAATCCTACTTCTTTTACTTCTGGTATATTTATTGAAATTTTATCTCCATTTTGTACTTTGTATGATGCTTTTTGAGATTTGCCATTTACTAAAATCTCTCCTTCATCTATAAGTTTTTGAATCATAACTCTAGATATTTCATCTGTTTTATTACTAATATATTTATCAAGTCTATCTTTTTCTTCATGTACAATAAATTCCAAATCTTATTCTCCTTTTACTTTGTTAATCGTTCATAGATTACAAAACTATTATCTTTATATAGTTCTTTGTAATTTTCATCTCTAGATATAAGCATATTCAATTTTGTGTTTGTTTTTAAAATTACATGAGTTATTTTATATTTTTCAAATGTTTCTTCATAATATTTAGTAATATTAGAAGTATTTATATAATCAGAAAAGATATCTCTTCCATCATATTTTCCATCAGCATTCTTTTTTCCATTAAATTCAGGTGCATATAAATCTGCTCTAGAATCTATAAATACAGGTATTCCTCTGTATAATAAATAACTTCCATAATTATATTCATTAAATAATCTCATATTATTTATATCTAATTCTTCTAAAATATAGTCAGCTGCTTTTACAGGATAAGAACTAGAATTTACAAATTCATTATTTATTTTACCTTTATACATTATAAAGCTTAATAATATGACTAATAAAACAGTAAATATTTTTCCTAATAAAGATGTCATAATTTTTATTACTTTATCAGTGCCATCTTTATCATATTTTCTTAAAAAGTTAGCCGACATTTTAGCAAATATAAATCCACATACAATTACAAACATTGATGCCTGTCTTCTCGTCATAAATGTTAACAATGTAAGGCCTGCTAACATAAAGAAATCTCTTAAGCTCAACTTTGTATCTGTAAATATTAAAAACATTAAAAATACAGTAAAAACAATTAACATTGCTCTATTATTTATTAGAGTTAAAGGTTGATGTTCACTAATATTTTGTGTTGTATTTCCTTGCATTAATTTTGGTAACAATGTATATGGTGTTGTTCCTATAGGTGTTAATAGTCCTGTAAGAGTACATATAAGCATAATTACCATAAGCCATTTAACTGAATCTTCTCTTTTAAAAATAACTTTAAAAGCTTTTGTTTCATTTTTCTTTCTAAGTTGCCTTCCATTTTCTTTATCTAATTGTAAATGTGCTATTTTTTCTTGATATTTTCCTATCTCATCAAGTTTTCCTTTTTTAGTTAATTTTTTTATTTTTAGCTCATTCCATTTTATTGCAATAAAATAATATAATTGCACATCTGTTAAAACTGCTAACATATATTCAACCACATAAGGTAAATATAAAACAAAATAAAATGGCCAAACTGCGCAATGTAAATTAGCAATTAATATAGGAATTATAATTAAATAAATTGCATATCTTTTCTTTTTAGTACTAATAAATTGTTCTATAAATAAAATTGTCAAAGCAAATAAAATAAAAGTTACAAGTTGCGCTCTGGCTGCAATAAAATTCTTTAATAAATACATAGTTGCCATTGAAACTAAAAATGCAACAACCTGATTTTTACATAACTTACATGATACATAGTAAAGTACTATTCCAAGTATCATACTAAGAATAATTGTAGCAATATATAATGCACAGAAACCGCCTATTCCTATATTTTCTCCAAGGTTATATACTAAGTATGTGCTAACATCATATAGCCAATGGTTATATGTGTATGGTAAGTCTTCATGCCATGAAAAAGGATCTTGCATATCTATTTGACCTGTTTGTACAATATGTTCACCAATTTTTATGGTATAATAAGTATCATTTTGAAATGTAACTGGCGTTAATGCAAAAGAAAATATTAAAATACAAAATATAGCCAATACATTAAACTTCATTTTTGTTTTATCTGTCATCTTTTATCTCCTTTGATTATATATCAAACTCCGCAAAAACAGCATTATGGTCAGATGCTCCATTTGCTTCTATTGTTTCATATTTATTTAATCTTATTCCTTTTGAGTAGAAAATTGTATCTATACATCCATTACCCAAATCAGAAAACCATGTATCTTTTTCATTTGGTAATTTTTCTAACTGTTTTTTTAATATTTCATATTCTTCATAACTTTCAGATTCTTCATAAGTGTATTTGCCTTTACCTAATCTAGTTACACCTACATTAAAGTCTCCACCCATAATAATTAATTCACTTGGGTCAATTTTTCTTATTATTCTGTTAATTTCCTTTGCTGCCAAAACTCTTTCATCTTGATATGTTGATAAATGCACAGAAAATAAATTTATTTTAGTAGTTCCAAATGAAATTCTATTACATAAAATTCCTCTTTGCTCATGATTTATATCAGTAAGAGGCATTAAGTAATTGGTTGAAAAAGAAATAGGAAATCTACTAATAATTCCATCTCCATAATATCCTTCTTCTAATGTAATATTACTTTCCATTGAGCAATAATATAAACCAATTGCTTTACTAAATTCTCTAATTTGATTTCTATCTCCTGCTCTTTTAGTGTACATATCTACTTCTTGTAGAAAAACTATATCTGGATTATAATTTTTAATAACCTCAGCTTGTCTTTGTAAATCAACTATTCCGTCAATTCCTTTTCCATGTGCAACATTAAAAGTAATAATTTTTAAAATCATCTTTTCACCCACTTTTTTTATATTAGCATTATATCAAATTTGCCATTTATAAACAAGTGTATAACAATAAAAAACGAGTAATTTGAAATTACATTTCAAATTACTCGTTCTTTTCTATGCAACAAATTTAAGTTGCTCTGAACTTTGCATATTAGCAAAATTATTTTCTTTATTATCCATTAATTTGTTTTGCAACTTCTTCAGCAAAGTTTTCTTCTCTTTTTTGTAATCCTTCACCTTTTTCAAATCTAGCAAATCTAACAATTTTAGCTCCTTTAGATTCTACTAATTTTCCAACTTTTTGATCTGGATCTTTTACGAAATCTTGCTCTACTAAACAAATTTCACCATAGAATTTTCCAATTCTACCTTGTACTATTTTTTCAGCAACTGCTTCTGGTTTTCCTTCATTAACAGCTTGTGCTTTTAAAATTTCCATTTCATGTGCTACTCTGTCAGCTGGAACGCTGTCTCTATCTAAGTATTCTGGTCTAGCTGCTGCTATTTGCATACATACGTCTTTTGCTAAAGTGCTATCTCCACCTTCTAATTCAACTAAAACACCAATTTTTCCGTCTCCATGAATATAGCTTTCAATTAATCCATTTGATTCGAATCTTTCAAATCTACGGATTGACATGTTTTCACCGATTGTAGCAATTTTATTTGTTAATACATCTTTAACAGTTTTATCTGGTTCTACAATTGAAGGTTGTTCTAATAATTCTTCTACTGTAGCAGGATTTTTTTCAGCAACTTGTTTTGCAACATCTACAACAAAGCTTCTGAATTCTTCATTTTTAGCAACAAAGTCTGTTTCAGCATTAACTTCAACTACTACTCCAACTTTTTTATCGTCTGTTACATAAGTTGTAACTAAACCCTCAGCTGCAATTCTGTCTGATTTTTTAGCAGCTTTTGCAATTCCTCTTTCACGTAAAAGTTCAATTGCTTTTTCTTCATCTCCATTAGTTTCTGTTAATACTTTTTTGCAGTCCATCATTCCTGCACCAGTTTTTTCTCTTAATTGTTTTACTTGTTCTGCTGTAATCATAAAAAATCCTCCTTCTTTTATTAAAGGATGTACTTTTTATCCTTACTTTTTAAGAATAAGTACATCCTTCTTAAAATAATATTTTTATATTATTCTGCTACTTCTTCTGTAGTAGCTTTTTTTCTTGTTCTTTTTGGTTTTTCTACTTCTGCAACTTCTTCAGCTGGAGTTTCTTCAGTAGCAACTACTTCTTCCATATCTGTAGGTTCTGTAGCTTCTTCTACAACTTCTTCAGCAACCTCCATAGATTCACCTTGTTTTCCTTCAATAACTGCATTTGCCATACAATCTGCAATTAATTTAACTGCACGAATAGCATCGTCATTTCCTGGAATTGGGTAATCTAGGTCTTCTGGATTACAGTTAGTATCTACTAAACCAACTACTGGAATACCTAATTTTCTTGCTTCTAAGATTCCTATTTTTTCTTTTTTAGGATCAACTATAAACATAACTCCTGGTAGTTCTGTCATTTCTTTGATTCCACCTAGGTTTTTCTCTAGTTTTTCCATTTCTTTCTTTAATAAAATAACTTCTTTTTTAGGTAATACTTCGAAAGTACCATCTTCTTGCATTTTTTCAAGTTCTAGTAATCTTCCGACTCTTTTTCTAATTGTTGTGAAGTTTGTTAATGTACCACCTAACCATCTTTGATTTACATAGTACATACCGCATTTTTCTGCAGCTTCTTTAACACATTCTTGTGCTTGTTTTTTAGTTCCTACAAATAGAACTGTTTTTCCTGCTTCTGCTTGTTCTTTTAAGAAAGCATAAGCTTCATCTAATTTTTTAGATGTTTTTTGTAAGTCGATGATATGGATACCATTTCTAGCTTGGAATATATATTCAGCCATTTTAGGATCCCATCTTCTTGTTTGATGTCCAAAATGAACACCAGCTTCTAGTAATTGTTTCATTGCAACTACTGCCATTTTTCTTTCCTCCTTTTAGTTTTACCTCCATATTGCATCAATCACATAATGAAACTTGTATATACAAGCACTCTCCTTATGCTAACAATATGTGTGTATTTTTCAACGCATTCAATTATATCAAAAAACTATTGTAATTGCAACACTTTTTTGATTTTTTATGTATTTTTAAAAAATTATTATTAATAGCATGTTAAAATTTTTTTATTTTTTCTAGTTTTTTGTCAAAGATTGTGTTATAATGTTCACGTAAAATTTTTAGTATGGAGGTAATTGTCATGAATTTTAATAAATGTAGTCGTTGTGGAGGTTTTTTTATGTCTGATGGAAATACTTGCCCTAATTGCCTTCAAAAAGATCAATTAGAAATGAGTAGATTAGAAAATTTTATTATGGAAAATTCAAATACTAACCTCAACCTAGAAGATATTGCTTCAAGTACTGGAATTTCAGATAAAAACTTAAATAGATTTCTAGCTCAAGAACAATTTAGTAATTTTGTAAATAAAACTATATCTTTATAGTATAACAAAAAAGAGCCTATCAAAATGGCTCTTTTTTATTACAATATTTTTAAAATATCTTGCTTCTTATCCACAATTTCATCAACAACTGTGTATGCTTTTAACACATCTTGTGCAATTATTTGTCCTAGATTTTCATCATTTGCATATATATAAGCTAAATTCTCACCTTTTTTAACTTTATCTCCTGTTTTCTTTTCTAATATAATACCAACTGAAAAGTCTATATTATCTTCCTTTTTCTTTCTTCCTGCACCTAAATTCATTGAAGCTTTTCCTATTTCTTCTGCCAAAAGTTCTTTTACATATCCGTCTTTATCATTTACAACAGGAATTGTAAATTTCGCTTTTTCAAATTTCTCTGTATTTTCTAAATATGTAATATCCCCGCCTTGCTTTTGTATCCATTGTTCTAACTTTTTAAATGCTTTTCCACTTTGAATTTGCTCTAACATTTTTTCTTTATTTGCTTCAATATTTTCGCCTTTACTTGCAAGTTTTATCATATATGCACCAAGCGTTAATATTACCTCTTGCACATCTGATTGCATATTTCCTTTCAAAAACTCTATTGCTTCAATTACCTCTAATGAGTTTCCTATTGCCTTTCCTAATGGTTCATTCATATTTGTAATTATACATGTAGTTTCTTTTTTAGCCAACTCCCCTATTTTCTTCATAGTTTCAGCAAGTTTAGTTGCATCTTCTATGTTTTTCATAAAAGCTCCGCTTCCACATGTAACATCAAGTACTATTTTATTTGCTCCAGCGGCTATTTTTTTACTCATTATGCTAGATGCAATAAGTGGTATGCTTTCAGTTGTTGACGTAGTATCTCTTAATGCATATAGTTTCTTATCTGCTGGTGCTAAATTTAATGTTTGCCCCATTAAAGCAATCCCTATTTCTTTTACATTTTTAATAAACTGATCTACTGTAAGACTTGTATTATACCCTGGTATTGCTTCAAGTTTATCTATTGTTCCTCCTGTATATCCTAGTCCTCTTCCAGACATTTTAGCTACTGGAATGTCAAGTGATGCAATTATTGGAGCTAAAATAAGTGTTACTTTATCTCCAATTCCTCCAGTGCTATGTTTATCAACAACTGTTCCTAATTCTGATAAATCTAAAATATCTCCTGAATGTGCCATTGCTAAAGTTAAATTTGTTGTTTCTTCTTCATCCATTCCATTTAAGTAAATTGCCATTGTTAGTGCAGATGCTTGATAGTCTGCAATATTTCCGTTTGTATAATTTTCAACAAAGTATTCAATTTCCTCTTTACTTAATTTTTGTTTATCTCTTTTTTTAGCTATAATCTCTAAAATATTCATTTTACACCTCATTTTACAACATATTAATTTAAATAAAATTCTTAATAAAACTTGCTCTATGTAATGGGCATGGTCCATATTCTTTTAAAGCTTTTATATGTGCAGCTGTTCCATAACCTTTATGTTTAGCAAAGCCATATTGAGAGTATATTTCATCCCATTGTCTCATTATTCTGTCCCTTGTTACCTTTGCAATTATAGAAGCACATGCTATTGAGTAGCTTATTGCATCTCCATGAATTATTGATTTATATGGTATTCCATCTGTATCAATTTTAGTTAATGCATCTACCAAAATTGCATCTGGTTTTATAATTCCTAATTCAGGTTTTTCAGCTAGCTTATTTTCCATATCTTTTATAGCTTCTGTTAATCCTTTTTTTGTTGCTTGTAAAATATTTATTTCATCAATTTCCTTTTGATTAATAATTCCTATTCCATAACTAATTGCCTCATTAGTTATCTGTTCATATAGCATTTCTCTTTTTTTCTCTGATATTTTTTTTGAATCATTAACTCCTTCTATCATATAATGTCGTGGCATTAAGCAACAAGCTACCACAACTGGACCAGCTAATGGTCCTCTTCCCGCTTCATCAATTCCTGCAATAGCTTTTAATCCTTTTTCATTATATAACTCTTCTTCAACTTTTTTTAAATTTATTAATCTTTCTAATTCTTTTTCTTTCATTTTAATATTCCTTTTATTGTTCTAACTTTAAGCTTTCAATATTATTCATATCATAATAATTGTTGCCATCAATATGTTCAAACCCTTTTGTATAATAAACTTCTCCTTCTGTATATTCTACAATGTAATAAGAATTTGGTTCTAATTTTATTTTAGATAACTCTAATTGATTTAAATTATCTTGATTTAAAACATAATATTTTTTATTTTTTTCGTTTATATCTATTGAATTATTATTAAGAAACTCCTTTATTGTTTCGTCTTCCTGCATATCCGTAAGCTTTGTTCCAACAAGTACCTCTTCATTTTTTTCTAAAGTATAGTCAGCTGAGATTTTCCTTACTTTTGCCTGTACTAACAATAAATCTGTTTTCAAGTCTTCTAGGCCCTCTTTGGCTGTTTGAATTCTAATAAAATATATTACTCCAAACACTATAAATGCTATTAATAAAACTAAAACTATAGTACCGGGTAAAGTTAGTCCTTTTTGATTTTTCATATTTTTCTCCTCTTATTATTTTATGTACATATTATATAAGTATTATTATTTTTTTTCAAGTCAAAACTTGTTGCCTTTTATTTTATTTTGTAGTATTATTAACATAACTATTACTAATGAATTTAAGGAGAGTTACATGTTTGAAAAAAAGTTTGACTTCTATAGTCCCATAAATTTAAAATCATATAATTTAGATCTAATAATTCGTTATCAATTAGATATTTTAGGAAAATTAGATCCTTTTACTAAAAGGCATAGCGAAAACGTTGCAAACTTATGTTGTAGGCTATGTGAATATTTAAAATGCAAAAAATCATTTACTGTTCATTGTACTATAGGTGGATATTTACATGACATTGGTAAAATGTTTATTCCTCCAGAAATTTTAAATAAACCAAGTAGATTAACAGATGAAGAATATGAGGTTATGAAAACACATACTACTCTTGGATATAATCTATGTATGGGTGATATTAGGTTACGTCCTTATGCTTTATTTGCCTTAGATCATCACGAAGCACTAAATGGTTCTGGATATCCTAATGGCATTACTAAAAAAGATATCCCTTATGGTGCTCAAATTGTGCGTGTTGCGGATGAATATGATGCGCTTGTTACAAAAAGGCAATATACTACTCACGTTAATATTTCCGAGACTTTAAAGGATCTTATAAAAGATGCTCAACCTGACCCTAGATTTATTGCCTTAGATCAACTAAATACACATGAAAAAGAAGGAAAAATAAATGGATTGATTTTAAAAAAATTATTCAAGGTTGTTATTGATGATACTTTATATGAAATTAGTTGTGTAATGGATTATGTTGAATATTTAAAAGAACAAATAAAACGTTTAGAGTTAATTCAATCTTATCAGAGAAAAGCCGATAATTCTAATAAAGAAAAAACAAAAGATTATTATCATGAAGGTATGACTCTTTTATTTCAACAAGGTGAAAATATGGAAAATTACAGTCAGATTTTAGAAGAATATAAAACAGCATTAAAAGTTCGTGAGAATGTGATTGACCAACTATATAATGAAATTAAAATTATAAAAAAATTAAGAATTTAATTAGGAGGACTGATGAAAAAAGCACTTACTATGTCAAAAAAAATACGAATTGCTGCTTTAATTGTATTAATTTTAATGTTACTTCTTGTTTTTCGTATAGCATTTATACAATTTATTCAAGGTTCTGACCTGAAGCAACAAATGTATAACCAATTAATAACTAGTCGTACTATAAGTCCAAAAAGAGGAACAATATATGACTCTACAGGCAAGGCATTAGCCATTAGTGCAGATGTTGATACTATTAGTATAGTTCCTTCTTCTATTGTAGTTTATGATAAAGCTAATGATAAAATTGATGAAGAAAAAACAAAAAACATAAAAGAAAGCCTTTCAAAAGCTCTTTCTGAAATATTTGAATTAAACTATGATGAAACATTAGAAAAGGTTTCAAGTGATTCAAATTATATTACCATTGCACGAAAAGTTGAAAAAGATAAAGTTGATAAACTAAAAGAATGGATGAAAAAAGAAGAATTTTATTCAGGAATAAATATTAGTGAAGATACTAAAAGATACTATCCTTATGATAATTTAGCTTCTTCTTTAATAGGTTTTTGTGGTACTGACAACGACGGACTAGAAGGTTTAGAAAAAGCTTGGGATGATGTATTAACAGGAACTCCTGGAAAAGTAACTACAGCTCAAGATGCAATTCAAGAATTTATTCCAGATAATAATCAAACATATATACCTGCTGAAAATGGTAGTGATATAACATTAACAATTGATGCAAATATTCAAAGTATTGTAGAAAAATATTTAAAACAAGCATGTATAGACAATAAATGTACACGTGGTGGAAATGTAATTGCAATGGACCCAAAAACTGGCGATATTTTAGCTATGGCAACATATCCTGATTATAACTTAAATACACCATTTGAAATGCCTGCTTCTGTTACGGAAAAAACTTGGAAAAGAATGACTTCTGAAGAACAATATAACACTATATACGAATTATTCCGTAACCGTGCTATATCAGACACTTATGAACCTGGTTCTGTTTTTAAAGTAATTACTGCTTCAATTGCACTAGAAGAAAATTTAGCTATTCCAGATAAAGCAGATGTATATTATTGTAAAGGTTATCAAACAGTATATGGAACAACAATAAATTGTGCATATAGAATAAAACATGGACATGAAAGTTTACGTGAAGCTTTTGCTGTTTCATGTAACCCAGCATTTATACAAATTAGTGAAAAAATAGGAGCAACAACAAGTTATAAATACTATAATGCTTATGGTTTCTTTGAAAAAACTGGAATAAATACAGTTGGCGAAGCTGATTCAATCTTCTGGAAATTAAATGACGTTGGTCCTATAGAACTTGCAACAATGTCGTTTGGTCAAAGATTTAAAATAACTCCTATTCAAATGGCAACTGCTGTTTGTGCCGTTGCAAACAATGGAGTGTTAATAAAGCCAAGAATTGTTAAAGAAATTAAAAATACTGACACTGGAGCTATTACTACAATTAATACTGCTGCAGTAAGACAAGTAATATCAAAAACAACTGCAGAGACAATGATGGATCTTTTAGAGACTGTTGTGACTGATGGTTCAGGAAAATATGCTAAAATCAAAGGTTATTCAATTGCTGGTAAAACAGGTACATCTGAGCCAGATTATAACAAAAACGAAGGATATACTGCCTCATTTGTTGCTATTAGCCCTACAGAAAACCCTGAACTTGTATTGTTGGTTACTCTTTATGATCCACAAGGACCTAAAGGCTATAGTGGAAACACAGTTGCAGCCCCTGTAGCAGCACAAATGTTAAAAGAAATTTTACCATATATGCAAATTTCAACTGATAATTCTGAAAGTACTTCTACAACAAAAACTATAACTCTTCCAAATGTAACTAATAAAACTGTTGCTGAAGCTGAAAAACTATTAAAAAATGCAGGATTCACAGTTAGCACATCTGCATCATCTACTGATATTGTTACTGAACAATATCCAACTAAAGGTTATGAGCTTGTAAATGGTTCTATTGTTAAACTATATACCGAAACCGAAAATACTAGAGTTTCAAAACAAGTGCCTGACTTAACTGGAAAATCACTTTATCAAGTAAAAACACTGCTTAAAGAATTAAATTTAAATTATAGTGTTACAGGTTCTGGTACAGTTGTTAGTCAAGAACCTATAGCAAATACTTCTGTTGAAGAAGGTACAATAATTAAAGTAACATTAGGAAAATAAAATAATAAAAAGTAGCAAAAAAAATTTTTGCTACTTTTACAGATTGTTGACAAAGTATAAAAAAATATTTTGTTCAACAGTCTGAAATCAGCTAAATTTATAATTTAGCTGATTTTATTTTATCCATTAAATATTTCATCAAATTCTTCACCATCAATTTTTTCTTTTTCAAGAAGTACTGTTGCAACACTTGTCAATTTATCCATATTTGCTTTTAAAATTTCTTCTGCTTTTTTATAAGCAAAATCTATAATACTTTTTACTTCTTCATCAATCAAGTTAGCTGTTTCCTCTGAATATTCTTTTGCTTGTGCAAAATCTCTTCCTAAGAATACCTCTTCTTGACTTGAACCTAATGTAATTGTACCTATTCTTTCACTCATACCATATTTAGTAACCATACTTCTAGCAATTTGTGTTGCTCTTTCAATATCATTACTTGCACCTGTTGAAATATCATTTAATACTAATTGCTCTGCAACTCTACCACCTAATAATGATACTATATTTTCAACCATTTCTGTTCTTGACATAAATGATTTATCTTCTGTTGGACGATACATTGTATATCCACCAGCCATTCCTCTTGGTACAATAGAAATTTGATGAACTGGATCTTGTGTTGGTAAGAATCTACTTACTACTGCATGACCTGCTTCATGGAAAGCAACTAATTTTTGTTCTTTTTCGCTTCTAACTCTTGTACGTTTTTCAGGTCCCATTGTAACTTTTACCATTGCGTCTTCAACTTCTTGCATTCCTATTTCTGGTAAGTTTCTTCTTGCAGCTAATAAAGCTGCCTCATTTAAAACATTCTCTAAATCTGCTCCGGAAAATCCTGAAGTGTTTTTTGCAATTGTTCTTAAATCTACGTCAGCAGCTAATTTTTTCTTTCTGCTGTGTACTTCTAATATTTGTTCTCTTGCTTTTACATCTGGATTTGATACAACAATTTGTCTGTCAAATCTTCCTGGTCTTAGTAAAGCTTTATCTAGTATGTCTGGTCTGTTTGTTGCTGCTAAAACTATAACACCTTCATTTGCTGAGAATCCATCCATTTCAACTAATAATTGATTTAATGTTTGTTCTCTTTCATCATGTCCTCCACCTAAGCCTGCACCTCTTTGACGTCCAACAGCGTCAATTTCATCTATAAATATAATACATGGAGCTTTTTTCTTTGCTTCTTCAAATAAATCCCTAACTCTTGATGCACCAACACCAACAAACATTTCTACGAAGTCAGAACCACTTATAAAGAAAAATGGAACTCCTGCTTCTCCCGCAACTGCTTTTGCTAATAATGTTTTACCTGTTCCTGGGTGACCAACTAATAATACACCTTTTGGTATTCTAGCACCCATTTCTGTGAATTTTCTAGGATTCTTTAAGAATTCTACAATTTCTTCTAATTCTTCTTTTTCTTCATCTACACCAGCAACATCATCAAATGTTACTCTGTTTTTATCTGAAGGGTTTATCATTCTTGCACGGCTTTTTCCAAATGACATTGTTTTTCCATTGCCATTTCCTCCAGCACCACCTTGAATTCCACCCATAAGGAAGAACCAAAAAATAAAGAATATAATAAGTAATCCGAAAGGAGTTAATAAACTAAAAACTACCATCCATATTGATTCTGATTTTTCTGTTACTTTTACAGTTCCAGCTTTCATACTCTCACTTAAACTATTCATTAAGTTTTCTACACTTGGAATATTAACTTCTTTTGAAAAGTTCTCGTTTTTTAATTTAACTTCTGCTTTTCCTCCATCTGATGCTAATGTAATTTCTTTTACTTCTCCTGCTTCAATTTTAGAAATAAGTTCTGAATATGCTAATTTATTGTCTGTATTTTCCATTATAGAACTAATAAGAACTATTAATATTACAGCTATAATTAGCCACATTGCTAATGTTTTTATACTGTTTTTCAAATTTGCTCCTCCTCTTTTACGTTTTTTAACAATTTAGACTATAACACACTAATTTTTTAAATTCAAGTACTTTCACAAAACTTTCATTTAGCAAACAAGCCCGTATCAACGGTTTGCTTACGGAAGGTTCATTTTACCCATAAAAAAAATTTTACCTTTTTTTACAAAAACTTTTACATTTTTATTTGGAGTTAAATATTTATTACCAATATTATTCTCACAAAGTTTAATTATATCTTCTATATGTATCTTTCCAATTCCTTGAACATTGCCATTTGCCTTGTTAATAGTATATATAATTATTTTAGATTTTATAACTTTATTAAGTTCATTAAATTTATGTAATTCTAACACAATTTCATTTAAATTTTCCCCAATTTTTAATTCTTCATACTTTTTACTTATAATTTCTTCAAAATATTCTTCTTCTTCTCTTGCTAAATCTGAAAGTCTATTTATTCCTTCTAATATATTGGGATTAAATTCTTTTTTCAAAAACGGAATTAATTCATTTCTTACTTTATTTCTATTATATATGTTTTCAAAATTTGTTTTATCAATTCTAGGGTTTAAGTTTTGCTCTTCGCAATATTTTTCAATATCTTTTCTTTCACATTCTCTTATTGGTCTTATGTATTCTAAGTTATCCTCAGTTCTTTTTATTTCTATCCCCTTTAGCCCTGAAATACCTGTTCCTCTTAATAAATTTAGCATAACTGTTTCAACATTATCGTTTAAATTATGTGCTGTTGCAATTTTATTAGCATTTTCTTTTTTTGCAACTTCTTTGAAAAAATCATAGCGAATTTTTCTCCCCATTTCTTCTGTTCCTAGCTTTTGCTCTTTTGCTAATTTTTCAACTTCTGCTTTTTTCACATAACATTTTATGTTTTTATTTTTACAATAATCTTTTACGTATTCTGTTTCTTCATCTGCTTCTTTTCTTATTTTATGATTAATATGTGCCACAATTATTTCTATATTTAGTTTATCTTTTAGACAATACAAAGAATCTAGTAGACACATTGAGTCAGGTCCACCAGATACTCCTATAACGATTTTATCTCCTTTTTGTATTAAATTATATTTGTTAATCGTACTTAATATTTTATTTAACATTTTTCACCTTTCTCAAACTGTGCAATATAATAATTTTCGTAGTGAATGCTGTGGGGACCGACAAGCTAGGAGATGTTGCTCAATTTGAAATAGCACAAATTTTACAATTTACTCTCTATACTTATCAAGATTAGCAAATTTAGTGTAATTTCCAAGCCATAAAAGTTCAACTGTTCCAGTAGAACCAGCTCTGTGCTTTGCTAATATAACTTCAGCAATATTTTTCTTTTCTGAATCAGGATTATAGTAATCATCACGATATAAGAACATAACTATATCAGCATCTTGCTCTATAGCTCCAGATTCACGTAAGTCTGAAAGCATTGGTCTATGGTCTGGTCTTTGTTCTACAGATCTTGAAAGTTGTGATAATGCTATAACAGGCACATTTATTTCTTTTGCTAATATTTTTAAAGAACGGCTTATTTCAGAAATTTCTTGTTCACGGCTTCCACCTTTTCTGTTACTTCCTTGTACTAATTGAATATAGTCAATTACAACCATTCCAATATTTTTTTCTAGCTTCATTTTTCTACATTTAGCACGTATTTCCATTACTGAAATACCAGGTGTATCATCTATAAATATTTGCGCTTGAGACAAATTTCCTGATGCTTCAGCTAGCTTTTGCCAATCATCATCCTCTACTTTACCTGTTCTTACTTTATTACTGTCGACCATCGCCTCACTACATAAAATACGGTTTGTCATTTGTTCTTTTGACATTTCCAAACTAAATATAGCAACTGGTGTATTATACCTAACAGCTGCATTTGTTGCTAGGTTTAATGCAAATGCTGATTTTCCCATAGCAGGTCTGGCAGCTACAATAACTAAGTCAGATTTATGAAGTCCTGCGGTTATAAAGTCTAAATCTGCGAATCCTGTAGGCACTCCAGTTATGTGTTGTTTTTGATTATATAGTTGTTCTAATTGTGTAAATGAATCTACTAAAATATCTTTAATTGCAGAATATCCTTTTTGATTTCTATTTTGTATAACATCAAATATTTTTCTTTCTGCAGTATCTAATATATCTTCAACATCTTGTGTTTGATCATACCCTAAACTAATTAAATCATTTGCAGTTTTTATAAGTGCTCTTAATGCTGATTTTTCTTCTACAATTTTAATATATTGCTCTACATTGGCTGTAGTAGGAACCTTATCTGGAAGCTCTGCAATATATTCAAGTCCACCAACAGCTTCTAACTGTTTCATAGATTGAAGCTCTGTTTTCAAAGTTATAATATCTACTGGTTCTGCACGATTGTATAAATTTAAAATAGCTTCATAAATTATTTTATTATCTTCACGATAAAAATCCTCAGACTTTAAGGTTTCTACTGCAGACATAATTGCATCTTTGTCTGTTAGCATACTTCCTATTACAGCTTGTTCTGCTTCTATATCGTGTGGTGGAATTTTACCTAGCTCCATTTTTCTGCTCCCTTCTTACAAATGAATTCTGACAACGCAAGATGCCAATAACTTTCTAGAATTTGGAAAAGAATTGGTATATTGCAAGGAAAAAAGTATTAAAAAGGCAAGGGCGCAACCTCTTGGTTGTAACCGCGTTTTTAATGCTTTTTGACACAGCAAGATGCCAATTATTTTTCAAATTTAAAGTACTTGGACTTTAAGAGAGCCCATAACTCCCTCAAAAAGTTTAACACTCACTGTACTTACTCCCAACACTTTAATTGGTTCTTTTAAATCAATTTTCTTTTTATCTATTTCTATTTTATATTGTTCTTTTAAATTTTCTGCAATTTCTTTAGCTGTAATTGAACCAAATATTTTTTGATTCTCTCCAGATTTTACAGAAATTTTTAAAGTAATATTTTTTAGCTTTTCTGCTATTTCTTGTGCTTTTTCTTTTTCAACTGATTTTTTATATTGATTTGAGTCTTGTTTTGCTTTTAATTTACTCATATTTTCAGCATTTGCTTCAATTCCCATTTTTTTAGGTAATAAGAAATTTCTTGCATATCCATCACTAGCATTTATTACTTCATCTTTTTTTCCTACACCTTTTATATCTTGTAATAAAATTACTTTCATTTATTTTTCTCCTTTCAATTTGTAATTATTTCATTTAATTTCAAAAAGTTTTTACTCCATTTTGAAATTAATTAGCTGTTTCAGAAAAATATTCATTTATTTTCTCAATAAGAAGATTTTTAACTTCTTCAATACTCATTCCTTCAACTTGTGCACCAGCTAAGGTAATATGACCTCCGCCTCCAAGTTTTTCTAGTATAATTTGAACATTTATATCTCCAATAGAACGTCCACTAATACATACTTTATCTCCTAATTTTCCTATTACAAATGATGCAGTAATATCACTAATTGTTAATAATTCATCTGCTGCCTTAGCACATATTATATTTGCATCTTTGTCTTCTTCTTCATATACAGAAATACCTATTGTTCCATTGGTAATTTGTGCATTATCAATTATTTTAGAAATCTTTGTATATGTTTTTAAGTCACTTTGGAACCATTTTTTTACTTTTATTATATCTATTCCACGTTTTTTCAAATAAGCTGCAGCTTCAAAGGTTCTTACTCCTGTCTTAAAAGTAAAGTTCTTTGTATCCATCATAATTCCTGCATATAAAGCTTCTGCTTCAATTGTTGTTAAATCTGGTTCTTTAGTTGCATATTCTAATATTTCTGTAACAAGTTCACAGGTTGATGAAGCATATACTTCATGGAATGAAAGAATTGCTTCTTCAATAAAGTCTGGACTTTTTCTGTGGTGATCAATTATTGCAATTTTACTTGTTTCTTCTAGCAATTCAGGTACTTCAACATAACTTCTTTTATGTGTATCAACAATTATAAGTAATGTTTCAGGTGTTATTTTAGATAATGCTTCTGATTTATTAATAATAGATTCTTGATATTCTTTTTCTTGTTTTGCTGATTCCATGAAATTTTCTAAACTAATTCCTGTAGAATTGTTTATAATATAACATTCAACATCAAGACTTTTTGCTAGTCTGTATATTCCCATGCTTGCGCCCATTGAGTCTATATCTCCATTTGTGTGACCCATTACCATTACATTTTTAGCCTCTTGCATTAGCTCTTCTAGTGCATGTGATACTATTCTAGCTTTTACTTTTGTTCTTTTTTCAAGCTCTTGAGTTCTTCCACCAAAAAATTGATATTTTTCATTTTCTCTAACAACAGTTTGGTCTCCACCTCTTCCAAGTACAATGTCTAATCCTGCCTGTGCAGATTTATATTTTTCGTAGTTAGACTCTCCTTCTGTTGAAATTGAAATACTTAATGTTATTTGTACTTTATTTGATAATTCTAATTCTTTAATTGTATCTAATATATTAAATTTCTTTTCTTTAAGTTTTTCTAGGTATTGTTGTTCAAATATACATACAAATGTATCTCTCTCTGATTTAACAACTAATCCTTTAAATTCTGCTGCCCATTCATAAATTGTTTTTTCGATTTGCGCAGTTAGTACAGGTTTTTCTTCATCATTAATTCTTTGATTAACTTCTTCAAAGTTATCTATCATAATTATTCCAACGCAAATTTGAGAATTATGATATTTCTTTTCTAGCTCTAAAGTTTTAGTTTCATCTAAAAAATACATTGTGCACATATATTCATCTTTAGATTTTGTATATTTTCCCAATATCTCATAAATTTTGTTGCCTATTTCCAATTCTTTATGAATACTTTTTTCTGAGTCTTCCTCATTATTTTCTATTTCAAGTTTTATTTCTTTTAATAAATCTCTCAAAATATTATTTATATCTACATTTGCAAATTCTTGTACAAATTTACTACTTCTCCAAACCATATTTCCATTTGTTTCAATTATAACTAATGGAAAAGGAGAATTCTTTACTGTATCTTTTGCTAATTTATCCACATTTAGTGTTAAATCTTGTAAATGGTCTGAAAGTTCCGTTCTTCTTTTTTGGTTACTCCAGTATGTATATACAAGTATTAATATATATAACACTACTGAAGGTGTAAAATATCTTATATCTAATATGCATATTACAATTAAAAGTATAGCAATTAGAACTAAATATATTTTAGTTCTTGATATTAACCCTTCAAATATTTTTTTACTATTATTATTTTTCATAAAATAAGCTCCTCTTTTACGTATACTATTTTACTATTTTTACGCGTTTTTGTCAATTTTATTAGCTTAAAACAGGGCAAAAAAGAATATAGAGAGAGCTATTTAGCTCTCTCTATATTTTAAAAGCCAATTTTCTTTAAAGCTTCGATTCTTCTTCGCTTTTCTCCTTCATCTTTTCCAAGAACTTTAACAATAACCTCCCCATAGTGTAATTCTATTGCCTATCCCCATATCTTCCGGCTAACTACAACATAAACCATAAAAGAACAAACCGCTCTAATCCGTGGTTTGTTCTTTTTTTATTGTTTTATACTATTCAGCACTTGTTGTTTCTTCTTCAGGTTCTTCTTCATTTTGTTCTGTATTAATATGTGTATTTTTATAAACAGGTAATCCTGTTCCTGCAGGTATTAGTTTACCAATAATAACGTTTTCTTTTAATCCAATTAAGTCATCAACTTTACCTTTAACAGCAGCTTCTGTTAATACTCTTGTTGTTTCTTGGAATGAAGCAGCTGATAAGAAGCTTTCTGTTGCTAGAGATGCTTTTGTGATTCCTAGTAATATACGTTTTCCTGTTGCAGGACGTTTTCCTTCTGCTTCAACTAATGCATTCTTGTCCTCAAATTCATGTATATCAACTAATGATCCAGCAAACATGTCTGTGTCTCCATTATCTTCTACTCTTACCTTTTTAAGCATTTGTCTACCAATTACTTCAATGTGTTTATCGTTGATATCAACACCTTGGTTACGGTAAACTTTTTGAACTTCTTGAATTAAGTATTCATATACTCCTTCAGGTCCTTTAATTGCTAATATTTCAGCTGGGTTTAAAGCACCTTCTATTAATGGATCTCCCGCTTTTACTTCATCTCCGTCTTTTACACGTAATTTAGATCTAAATGGTATTGCATAAGTTTTTGAATCATCTTTAGACGTAATAACAATTTCTTTCTTCTTTTTATCTTCAACAATTTTAACTTTACCATCTATTTCTGTCATTACTGCTAATCCCTTTGGTTTACGAGCTTCAAATAGCTCCTCAACTCTAGGAAGACCTTGTGTAATATCGGCAACACCAGCAACACCACCAGAGTGAATAGTTCTCATTGTAAGCTGTGTACCAGGCTCACCAATTGATTGAGCTGCAATAATACCAACAGATTCACCAATGTTAACTTCATCACGAGTTGCCAATCCCATACCATAACATTTACGGCAAACACCATGTTTTGTACGGCATCCTAATACTGAACGAACTTTTACTGTTTCAATTCCTGCTGCAACAATTTTCTCAGCAATTTTATCTGTAATCATTGTATTTGTATCAACAATTAATTCTTTTGTTTCAGGATTAATTATATCTTCTAATGGGTATCTACCAACTAGTCTTTCATCCATTTTTTCAACAATTTGGTTTCCATCTTTAATATCAAATACTGTAAGACCTTCATGTGTTCCACAGTCATCTTCACGAACTATAATGTCTTGAGAAACATCAACAAGTCTTCTTGTTAAGTAACCAGAGTCAGCTGTTCTTAAAGCTGTATCTGCTAAACCTTTTCTAGCACCGTGTGCAGAAATAAAGTATTCTAGTGCATCTAGACCCTCACGGAATGAAGATGTAATAGGAATTTCTACTGTTTTACCAGTTGTACTAGCCATAAGACCACGCATACCAGCAATTTGTCTTAATTGGTTAATGTTACCTCTGGCTCCAGATTGACTCATCATATATACTGGGTTTAAGTCATCAAAGTTACTTTTCATTGCTTCTGTAACTTCATCTGTTGCTTTTTCCCATATTTTAATAACTGAGTTATATCTTTCATCCTCTGTTATTAAACCACGTTTATATTGTTTTAATACGTTATTTACTTGCTCATTTGCTTCAGCAAGAATTTTCTTTTTAGCCTCTGGTACTTTAACATCATCAACAGAAACTGTAATACCAGCTGTTGTAGAATGTTTGAAACCAGTTGCTTTAATATAGTCTAGTAATTCTGCTGTTGCACTTAAACCATTTGCATTTATTGATTTTGCAATAATTTTTCCTAAGTTTTTCTTAGATACTGCAAAGTTAAGTTCTGGTTCAAATAAGTTTTCTGGTTTTGTTCTATCTACAAATCCTAAGTTTTGTGGAATTCCTTCATTGTAAATTAATCTACCAACTGTTGTTTGAACTTTTCTTGTTTCTAATTTACCATCTATTTCTTTTTGAATTCTTACATATATTTTAGCATGTAAACCTAAATCATGGTTAAAATATGCTATTTTAGCTTCTTCTGGTGATGAGAAGTAATTTCCTTCTCCTTCTTCACCAGGAACATCCATTGTTAAGTAGTAAGCACCTAAAATCATATCTTGTGTAGGTACTGTTACTGGCTTACCATCTTGTGGTTTTAAAAGGTTATTTACTGAAAGCATTAAGTATCTTGCTTCTGCTTGTGCTTCTGGTGATAATGGTAAGTGAATAGCCATCTGGTCACCGTCGAAGTCAGCGTTGAAAGCTGTACATACTAATGGGTGTAATTTTATAGCTCTACCTTCTACTAAAACTGGTTCAAATGCTTGAATACCAAGTCTATGTAATGTAGGAGCACGGTTTAATAATACTGGGTGGTCTTTTATAACATCCTCTAGTATATCCCATACTTCTGGTCTTAATCTTTCAACCATTCTTTTAGCGTTTTTAATATTATGTGCAATTCCACGTCCAACTAATTCTTTCATAACAAATGGTTTGAATAACTCAACAGCCATTTCTTTTGGAACACCACATTGATATATTTTAAGTTCTGGTCCAACAACTATAACTGAACGACCTGAATAATCAACACGTTTTCCTAATAAGTTTTGACGGAATCTACCTTGTTTTCCTTTTAATAAGTCTGATAGAGATTTTAATGCTCTACCACCAGCACCTGTAACTGGTCTTCCACGTCTACTGTTATCAATTAAAGCATCAACAGCTTCTTGTAACATTCTTTTTTCATTACGTACAATAATTTCTGGTGCACCTAATTCTAATAATCTTTTTAAACGGTTATTTCTGTTTATAACTCTACGATATAAGTCGTTTAAGTCTGATGTAGCAAATCTACCACCATCTAATTGTACCATTGGTCTTAAATCTGGTGGAATAACTGGAATTACATTCATTATCATCCACTCAGGTTTATTTCCTGATAATCTAAATGCTTCAACTGTATCTAGTCTTTTAACTAATTTTGCCTTTTTTTGTTCACTTGCTTTTTCAAGTTCTTTTTTCAATTTCTCAGCTAATTTTTCAACATCAACTTTTGCTAATAATTCTTGTATTGCTTCAGCTCCCATTCTAGCTGTAAAAGAACCTGCACCGTATTTTTCTTCTGCTTCACGATATTCTTTTTCTGATAAAACTTGAGCTACTGTTAAATCTGTAGTTCCTTTATCAATTACAATATATGATGCAAAATATATTACTTTTTCTAAGTTTCTTGGAGAAACATCAAGCATTAGTCCAATTCTGCTTGGAATACCTTTAAAGTACCATATATGTGCAACTGGTGCAGCAAGTTCAATATGTCCCATTCTTTCACGTCTAACTTTAGATTTTGTTACTTCAACACCACATCTATCACATACAATTCCTTTATATCTTACTCTTTTATATTTACCACAATGGCATTCCCAGTCTTTTGTTGGTCCAAATATTCTCTCACAAAATAGACCATCTTTTTCTGGTTTAAGTGTTCTGTAGTTAATAGTCTCTGGTTTTTTTACTTCGCCTTTTGACCATTCTCTAATTTTTTCATCTGATGCTATTCCAATTTTAAGTTTGTTAAAAATTTCTAATTCATCCACTTTATTTAGCCCCCTAAATATTTTTCTTTTTTCGTACTTGTTTAAACAAGTTTTACACTGCTGTGCAATTCTATATTGTTAACTTGTTTAAACTTTCTGAATGGCTATTAAATTTTATTCTTCACTATCATTAAATTCGTCTATATCTAACAAATCTTCATCATCTAGTAATAAGTCTTCATCATCAATATTTTCTTCTTCGTCTAAAAGCATGTCACTATCTTCTGAATATCCATCAGCTAGTTCATCTTCATCAACTACTGCAAGTTCTTCTTCTATTTTAGGATCATCTTTAATACTATTAAAATCAATACCTTCATCAATATTTTCTTTTAATTCTAGTTCTCTATTATCTTCAGAAAGAAGTTTAATATCTAATCCTAAAGATTGAAGTTCTTTTACTAATACTTTAAATCCTTCTGGAACTCCTGGTTCTGGAATGTTTTCGCCTTTTACGATTGCTTCATAAGTTTTTACTCTTCCGACAATATCATCAGATTTAACTGTTAACATTTCTTGAAGTGTATATGCAGCACCATAAGCCTCTAATGCCCAAACCTCCATTTCACCAAATCTTTGTCCACCAAATTGTGCTTTACCACCAAGAGGTTGTTGTGTTACTAGTGAGTATGGTCCAGTTGAACGAGCATGTATCTTGTCATCTACTAAGTGGTGTAGTTTTAACATGTACATTACACCAACTGTAATAGGGTGATCAAATGGTTCACCTGTTCTACCATCATATACTACTGTTTTTCCATCTTCTCTTAGTCCTGCTTGTTTAAATAAGTCTCTAATTTCTTCGTTTGTAGCACTATCAAATACTGGTGTTGCTACTTTAATTCCTAGAGCTTTAGCAGCCATTCCTAAGTGTACTTCTAGAACTTGACCTAAGTTCATACGAGAAGGAACACCAAGTGGGTTTAATACTATATCTACTGGAGTACCATCTGGTAAGAATGGCATATCTTCTTCTGGTAATATACGTGAAATAACACCCTTGTTACCATGACGCCCAGCCATCTTATCACCAACAGATATTTTTCTTTTTGTTGCTATATAGCAACGAATTACTTGATTTACTCCTGGTCCTAATTCATCTGAATTATCTCTTGTAAATATTTTAACGTCTACAATTGTACCAGCTTCACCGTGTGGAACACGAAGTGAATTGTCTCTAACTTCTCTAGCTTTTTCGCCAAATATTGCACGAAGTAATCTTTCCTCTGCTGTTAGTTCAGTTTCACCTTTTGGTGTTACTTTACCAACTAATATATCTCCTGGTCTAACTTCTGCACCTATACGAATAATTCCGTTTTCATCTAGATCTTTTAAGCTATCATCTCCAACATTTGGAATATCTCTTGTAATTTCTTCTGGTCCTAATTTTGTGTCTCTACATTCACAATCATATTCTTCTATGTGGATTGATGTATAAATATCTTCTTTTACTAATCTTTCATTAATTAAAACAGCATCCTCGTAGTTGTAACCTTCCCAAGTTGTGAAAGCTATTAAAACATTTTTACCAAGTGCCATTTCTCCATTTTTTGTTCCAGGTCCATCGGCAATTAGATCTCCTGCTTTAACTCTTTCTCCTACACTTACAACTGGTCTTTGATTTATACATGTACCACCATTTGTTCTTTTGAATTTTCTTAAGTGGTAAACATCTAATTCATCTTTTTTATTTCTAATTTGAATTTCTTCACCAGTTACTCTTTCAACTATACCGTCATTTTTAGCCATTACTGTAATTCCAGAATCTCTAGCTGCTCTATATTCCATTCCTGTTCCTACTATTGGTGATTCTGTTGTAAGTAGTGGAACTGCTTGACGTTGCATGTTTGCACCCATTAGAGAACGTTTTACGTCATCATGCTCTAAGAATGGGATCATTGCTGCTGCAACTGATACTAATTGTTTTGGTGATACTTCAACAAAGTCAACTTGGTCTTTATCAACCATTGTAATATCTGCTCTGTGACGTACACGAATTCTGTCATTAATAAATTTTCCATCTTTATCAAGTGGTTCTGATGCTTGAGCAACTATGTATTTGTCTTCTTCATCAGCTGGCATATAAACAACTTCATCAGTTACTACTCCAGTTTCATGATCTACTTTTCTATATGGTGTTTCAATAAATCCATATTCATTTATAATTGCAAATGATGAAAGTGCTGATATAAGTCCAATGTTTGGTCCTTCTGGAGATTCTACTGGACATAATCTACCATAGTGTGTATAGTGAATATCACGAACCTCAAATCCAGCTCTTTCACGAGATAAACCACCAGGTCCTAATGCAGAAATTCTTCTTTTATGAGTTAACTCTGAAAGTGGGTTTGTTTGATCCATGAATTGTGATAATTGTGAACTTCCAAAGAATTCTCTAATAGAAGATGTTATTGGTTTTGTGTTTATTAATGATTGCGGTGTAACTATATCTAAGTCTTGAATTGTCATTCTTTCACGAACAACTCTTTCTAGTCTTGTTAAACCAATTCTAAATTGGTTTTGTAATAATTCACCAACGCAACGAATACGACGATTTCCTAAGTGGTCAATATCATCAACATTTCCTAATCCATGTTCTAAGTTTAATAAATAACTAATTGAAGAAATAATATCCTCGTTAGTAACATGTTTTGGAATTAATTCATCTAATCTTTCTTTAATTGCATCATGTAAATCTTTTTCATCAGTAGTATCAATAATTGATTTTAGAACAATATAATTTACCATTTCTTTAATATGTAAGTCACTTAAATCCACATTTGGTAATATACTGTGGATATTTACTGTTCCATTACCAATAATTCTTACTGGTTTATCATCAACTTTAACATCAACAACATTAATTCCACTATTTTGAATTGCAATTGCAGCATCTTCAGAAATACTGCTATCTTCTTCTGCTAATACTTCTCCTGTTTCTGGATCAATAATATCATTATAAGCAATTCTTCCTTCAATTCTTGATGCTAAACTTAATTTTTTATTAAATTTATATCTACCAACTTTTGCTAGATCATATCTTCTATCATCAAAAAATAGTCCATTAAATAAATTTCTTGCAGCATCTGTTGTTGGTAATTCTCCTGGTCTTAATTTTTTATATATTTCAACCAAAGCTTCTTCTTGAGTTTTAATTGGGTCTTTTGCCAAAGTTTCTTTTATTTTGTTTTCTTCTCCAAATAGCTCTGTAATTTGCTCATCTGTTACAATTCCTAATGCTCTTAAAAGTGTTGTAACTGGTATTTTTCTTGTTCTGTCAACTCTAGCCCAGAATACATCATTTCCATCAGTTTCATATTCTATCCATGCACCACGAATAGGCATAACAGTAGATGTGTAAATTCTTCTTCCTGTTTTGCTATCAAAATCTTGTGCATAGTAGCAACCTGGTGAACGAACTAATTGGCTTACTACAACTCTTTCTGCACCATTGATTACGAAAGTACCACTATCTGTCATAAGTGGGAAATCACCAAGATAAATTTCTTGTTCTTTAATTTCACCTGTTTCACGATTGATAAGTCTTACTTTTACATGTAATCTTGTAGAATAAGTTGCGTCACGTTCTTTGGCTTCTTCTAGTGTGTATTTAGTTTTTTCTTCCATGTAGTAGTCTAAGAATTCAAGTACAAGGTTTCCTGAATAATCAACTATTGGAGATACGTCTCTAAGAACTTCTCCTAAGCCTTCTTCGATAAACCAATTGTATGAGTCTTTTTGAACTTGAATCAAGTTTGGCATTTCGATTGAATCGCCGATTTTTGCAAAAGTTTTACGAGTACATTTCTCGTGTTTAATTTCTTTTAACAAAAAAATCACTCCCTAAAAAAAATTAAGCAGAAGATAAATATATGATTTTAATAAAAAGTCCTTCTTGTTTCTATAATTGGTTTACAGATTGGCATATTTTCTGCTCTCTAAATACCCGTTCCGTAAGCAATTATATAACAATTCCTCTTTTTATTAAATTAACATAAGAAAATTGGACGTTAGCGAAATCAAAGATTTCGACATACGCTTGTACACGATCGCTTTGCAATCGGCACAGCCCAAGGAAGATTAACCTTGTTGTATAGAAAAATCTTCAATTTTTTCTATACAACAACATAGTTATAAAAGACAACAAAAATACGGTTGACATTTTTGCCAACTGTTTCATTTGCTGTTTATTTAATAAAACTTATTTTTATATTAACCATTCCATCCACCTTAAACGGAGATTAATACATTTAATCAAAACATATCAATTTTAGTATAACATCTAGTGTACTTGCTGTCAATGTTTTTTAGCAAATTTTTCCGTTTTTTACAAAAATGTGTGTTAAAAATTTTATTTTTAACACACCGATAATTTCTTTTATTTATTATTTATTTCATCTAGAATTGTATTATAATCCTTTTCGGACAATACTCCGCATTTTCCATCTCCATACCATTTCGTATCATCTAAAGAAAGCCAACTAGATTTTTGCCCATACTTGAACTCCACAATGCAATTACAACCATTGTTTATAGCTAAATTTGCCAAATATTCTTTCACATTATTTAACCCTTTTAGTTGTGATCCGATAAAACCATATTTATATTCCACTCTTTTTTTCACATTTACTCTGTTGTCTGTTCCTTCTATAAATATAACATTATTATATACAGTTTTATATGCCATAATTATGCATCCCTTTCTAATATAATAACCATTTCTTGTCTAGCTGCACCAAATACAGCTGGAAAGTCTGCTGTAGCACAGCTTATAACTCTCCATCCTTGCTCAGCATACGCATTAATAACACTTTCCAATGTTTCCGGATTAAATTTTCCCTAGAACCATTTGTCTTTTTGTGTTAGTACTTTGTATTGCTTCATATTATACTCCCCCTCTTACTTAAATATATATATTTTTTACACTCTATTATTAAAAATGTCAATACTTTTTAAAACTTTAGTTAGAATATAGACAAACCAAATTTAATATAGTAAAATACTTACATTGCTGATAGAAATGAGGTAAATTATATGTCTATAATTTTAAAATATTTAATTACTTTTTTTGTAGGTATGGTGCCTATTCTAGAGTTAAGAGGTGCTATTCCAATAGGTGTTGGACTTGGTCTTTCATATTTTGAAGCTTTTATATGTAGCTTTATTGGAAATATAGTTCCTATATATTTTATTGTAAAATTTATTAGACCTTTATTTGATTTTTTTGGAAGATGGAAACCTTTCAAAATTATAATTGATTGGGCTACTGAAAGAGCTACAAGAAAAATTGAAGAAAGTGAAAAATTACAAAATTACACAGCTTTAGGTCTATTTTTATTTGTAGCAGTTCCTTTACCTGGAACTGGTGCATGGGTTGGTTCTTTAATTGCTAACTTTTTAAATTTACCACCTAAAAAAGCTATTCCACCTATTATAGCTGGCGTACTTGTTGCTGGTATAATTGTTTTAGCAGTAACTGCTGCAGCTAATGGTGGTATTCAATATTTGTTTAATCATGTAGGCTAAAAAATGTGCCATTGGTGACGGAGAATTTTGGCACACTTCATTATTAAAACAAATTATTTTAATTAAAATAAGAAGTGTGCCAAAATTCTCCGTCCCCAATGGCACATTTTTTAATTTATTAACATTTCAAATCCTATTGTTACTTTAAACAAATCTCCATCTAGGTAAATATGAAATTGTCCGCCTTGAAGCTCTGTTAGACTAGATGCAATTGAAAGTCCTAATCCGCTTCCTTCTGTATTTCTTGAAGTTTCTCCTCTTACAAATCTTTGCATTAATTCATCAGCTGAAATATTAAGTTCTTGTTTAGAAATATTTTTCATTTGTATTACAACTGTATGTTGATTTTTGATCACATCTAAATATACTCTTGTATTTTCTAAAGCATATTTTGCAACATTTGAATAAATGTTTTCTAATACTCTATACATATATCTTCCATCAGCTTTTATGAATATATCTTCTTCTGGAAAAGAAATTATTTCTTCTAATCCCCTTTCTTTAAACTTATCCACGAATTCGCCAGATACTTGTTTTATAAGTTCTTTTACATTTAGTTTTTCCATGTTTAACTTAATATTACCAGAAGACGCTTTTGATGCTTCAACTAAATCTTCAGTTAATTTTTTTAATCTTTGAGATTTATTGTCTAATATCATTAAATATTCTGTTGCCTTTTCATTTGGCATTTTTTCTTTTTTTAGTAAATCCACATAATTAATTATTGATGTAAGTGGTGTTTTTATATCATGTGATACATTTGTTATAAGCTCAGTTTTAAGTCTTTCGCTTTTCATATTCTGAGCAATTGCATTTGATAATCCACCTGCAATGTCATCAATGTACATAGCCATTTGCTTTAAAGCTCCTGTTAATTCTTTTGGATTAATTTCAATGTTTGTTTCTCCATTATATATTTTTTCTAGTGCTGTTTGTACTTTTTTAAATTCTTCAGCTTTTTTGCATAACATATAAAAAGTTCCTATTCCTAGTGCAGCTAATATAACTACTTTGTTAAAAAATGATCCACCATAAGAATCTGGTATTGAAAGTGTTACAAAAAAACCAATAATACAAAATCCCCAATAGTATATAAATAATTTTGTAATCATTTTTCGATTATCTATTGCTTTTTTTATTCCTCTACAAATTGAATATATTAGTGTTGTTTTCCAAAACATTTGAGCTTTTATTCTTTTTATAATAGTTTCTAAAAGTATAATTGAGTTAATATATATTATTGCAATTCCACAACTTGATAATAAAATGTTCATAGCTCTTGAATATGTTTGTATTCCTGTTATTCCAATTAAAAAACCTCCAAAGAATACTCCACCTGTTAAACACAATACAAACTCGAACTTCCATCTATCAAACCAATTTAGTTGTGTAGAGTCTTTACCTTTATTTGCTCCTATTCCTTTTATTATAATTGAAGCTAAAATAATTAATATTGTTATTGATACTGGTATAATAGCTGGTGTATATTCTTTTGTTATTTCAGTTAGTCCTTTTGCCATTTTCCATACATAGTAGTCATCTTCTGTTATAATAACATGTTCATCTATAACAGCTGTTCCCATTGTTGCTAACATAAGCAATACTACAAATATTGGTACTAAAACATAAGCTATATTTTTTGCAACTTTTGCTTTTCCCATTTTCTTATTCTCCTTACTTATCTAAATTTTCAATTTTATATCCTATTCCCCAAATTACTTTTAAATATTTTGGTTCTTTAGGATTAATTTCTATTTTTTCTCTAATATGTCTAATGTGAACTGCTATAATGTTTTCTGCACCATAACATTCATCTTCCCATACATTTTTATATATTTGCTCAATTGAATACACTATACCTTTATTTTTTGTTAAGAACTTCAAAATGTTATACTCTGTTGGGGTTAATTTTATTTCTTTTTCTTCAACAGTCACCTGTTTCATGTCATCATTTATTAGTAAATCGCCGGAATAATATGTATTTCCTTCTTTTTGTTTGTCAGCAATTGATCCTAAATGAGTATATCTTCTAATTTGTGAATTAACTCTTGCAATTAGTTCTAACGGATTAAATGGTTTTGTAATATAATCATCTGCTCCATTATTTAAGCCTGTAATTTTATCATAATCTTCTGATTTAGCTGAGAGCATTATTATTGGAATAGATTTATCTTTTCGAATCAAATTAGCTGTGCTAATTCCATCAAGTTTAGGCATCATTATATCAAGCAAAATTAAATGGATATTATCGTTTTTTTCCACCACTTTTAAAGCTTCCATTCCATCATAGGCTTTTATAACGTTATATCCCTCTTTACTCAAATATATATCTATTGCATTTACAATTTCTTTATCGTCATCCACTACTAAAATATTATACATAAAATTCCCCTCTTTACTTATTTCTCAATAATTATATCACAAATTTATTAAGAAAAAAGTATTTAATTTATTAAGTTATTCTTAAGTTTGCCCTTATATTTAATTGAATTGATATAAGAATTAACGTATAAGGCAAAAGAGCTCAGACTTCAAAATGCAGTATTGCTTTTGAAGGGCTCTTTCTTGGTGGCTGTTGTCACCGGGTTGTGCTTCAAGGCATTCTAGACTTTTCTGCCATTCAACAGCATTGTGGCTATGATTGTTGAAGCTATTATTAGCTTCCATCTTGCCTGCCTGTTTACGTTTGGCGTAGTATTTGGAAGGGATATACTTCTTATTCCGAGCTATAAGCTAAAAGCAGTACCTTAAATTGTACTGCTTTTATATTCTATGTATTCTTCAATTAATAATTTAATTACTGTAAATATTGGTACTGCCAAAAACATTCCCAATACTCCAAAATATGCTCCTCCAACTGTAACTGAAAAAATTACTAAAAGTGGACTTATTGATAATGACCCTCCAATAATTTTTGGATTAATAATATTAGCATCAATTTGTTGTAATATTATAACCACTATTGCCATTACAATTGCTTGACCAATTCCTCCTGTAAAAATTGTAATAAGTATGGCAACCGTTACAGCTATAATTGCTCCAAAATATGGAATCAAATTAAATAGTCCTATTAAAAATCCTAATAAAACTGAATATTTAACTCCAATTACAGACATAGCAATTGATGTTAAAATCCCTACAACTATTGCATCTAAAACTTGACCAGAAATAAAACTGAAAAATACTTCATTTGATTTATTAAAATATTTTGCAATTAATTCATATTTATCTTTTTTAAACAATGCAGAGGTTAGTCTTTTGAAAAACTCTAATATTTTTCTTCTTTCTGCTAATAAATATACAGAAACAATTAATGAAACAAACACATCAAATATACTATTTACTACATTTATCGCTCCTTTAGCATATTCAGTAAGTTTTTCAAAATTCAAGTATTGTTTTATATCAACTTCTCCAATTCCTTTTATAGCATTTAAAACAGTTTCATCTTTTAATATTGAATCTTCTGGTAATTCATTTATCGCATTCATAGTATTATTGTAATAAATACCAAAATTAGATACAAAGTCTCCTATACTTTTTGATATTGCAGGAACAACAAAATTCAATACTAATATAATTAATAGTACTGCAATAATATATACAGTTATAATAGATAAGATTCTAGCTTTTTTTCTGACAAATTTAGTTGATTTTTTATACCAGCTTTCAACTCTCCTACAAGGAATATAAAATAAGTATGCAATTAATAGTCCCATAATAAAAGGCATTAGAATATTTGCTAAACCTTTTAGCCATTCAGTTATTTGTCCAAAATTATCTAACAATTTATATACTGCAATAATTGCAACACCAAGACTAAACCAATAAAACCATCTTAGTCCTCTTTTCCTTTCTTCCATATTTACCTCCAAATTTAAAATTGTTGTTATATTTCTATTTCAAGTCCTACTGGACAATGATCACTACCAAGAGTTTCTGAATAAATTGTTGCCTCATTTACTTTGTGTTCAATAGATTTTGATACAATAAAATAGTCAATTCTCCAACCTGCATTATTTGCTCTTGCATTAAACATATATGACCACCATGTATAGCAGTTTTCCTTAGTTGGGTATAAATATCTAAATGTATCTGTAAAACCAGAATCCAATAACTCTGTCATTTTATTTCTTTCTTCATCTGTAAATCCTGCATTATGCCTATTAGTTTTTGGATTTTTTAAATCAATTTCTTTATGTGCTACATTTAAATCCCCACACAAAATTACTGGTTTTATTTTATTCAAATTTAGTAAATAATTTCTAAATTCATCTTCCCATATCATTCTATATTCTAGTCTTTCAAGCTCTCTTTTTGAGTTTGGTGTATAACAATTTACCAAATAGAATTTTTCAAATTCAAGTGTTATAACTCTTCCTTCTTGGTCATGTTCTTCTATTCCTAAACCATAGAAAACATTTATTGGTTGTTTTTTTGTAAATACTGCTGTTCCAGAATATCCTTTTTTTAATGCACTATTCCAATAGCAGTTATATTGTTTCAATATATTGTTTATATCATTATCTATTTGTTCTTCTTGCATTTTAGTTTCTTGTATGCAAAATATATCTGCATCTACTTCATTAAAAAATTTTTCGAAGCCTTTTTTTAATACTGCTCTTAATCCATTTACATTCCATGAAATTAGTTTCATATTTTCTTGTCTCCTTGTGTGAATAATATACCATAAATTTTCTTACAGTTCAAGGGTGTCTTTTTATAGTAAATTTATTGCAAACAAAAAAGAGTTCTTAAAGAACTCTTTTTTTATTACATTGCGTTAAAATATATGTTACCACCTATATTTACACCAGTTGCATATCCTGCAGATCTGAATGATAAATAATTATGGTTTCTTTTACCGTTTAAAGCATCTATTACCGCTTGTTTTACGTAAGAAGGATAATTTCCATTTAATCTTCTTCTCCAGTGGTTATCTATTGAGTAACAGAATTGTCCTTTGGCCATATATTGGCTTAATGGGTCTGTACCATTACGTCTCCATCTTTTACTTTCTGCTCTGTTTGATGCACATGTTATAACAGCTAATGCTGCATTATAACTTGAACAAGCTTCTTGAGCTGTAATAGCACATAATAAGTCAAGTTCTGATTCAGAGTATGTCCATTTGCCACCATATCTAGTAATTGTTCCACCTCTTGATATAACCTGTCTATTTCTTACTTCAACTATTTTATTTACTGGTTTTTTGATTATTTTAGATGAAATTTCCTTTTTCTCAATTTCTATATTATTTTGATATTTTACTTTATAAGTTACTTCTTTTATTCCGTCTACACCATATTGTACAATTTGATCTTGTTTCTTTCCAGAACCAGAAGCCTTGTTTTTAGTAATTGTTTCAAAAGGTATTTTTATTTTTTCTACTACAATTTTTTCAATAATTGTGTCATAATTTTTTAGTATTTCTTCTTTTGTAATAGTTTCAGATGTTTCTATGATTTCTGGAGCTTCAATTTCTTGCTCATCAATCTTAGAAATTTTAATTGTATTATTGTCTGATAATTCTGAGTCTAAATCAGGTAATACTTTTTCATCTTCTAATAATATAATATGATTATCATCTAATATATCAGCTATTTTTGTTTTACTAGTTAATACATTCATTTCATATCCACTAGCTAAAATAATTTTAACATTGTTTAATTTTACATTACCAGCAAAAACTGCTGCTGACATAATGAAAACAAATAAAATGCTAATACTTATTATTTTTTTCAACGATATTGATGCTTTATCATCATTTTTCATATAAAATTTGTTCCCTCCTTTAAAAGCAACAACCATATTATACCATTTTTTATAATAAATGTCAAATTTTTGTTACTTTTCTTTGTTTCCGTAGGCTATAGGCCTTTAGCTTATTTACATTTTTTGTAATATTTAGCAAACTCTTACATATACTATTATTATATGTATGCTTGTACTAAATTATGATTATAAAAAAAATTATTGTATATTATTTTAATATATGTTATTATTATTTCATAATAATTATAAAGGAGTTGAATATTTTATGTTGT
>ERZ773165.223-NODE-223-length-50194-cov-24.025728_pt1 | contig 50194 bp, 42 predicted proteins | sample MGYA00581003_ERZ773165 | MGnify/ENA primary metagenome ERZ773165 (study PRJEB29015, sample SAMEA2737817) | human gut metagenome | biome: human gut; feature: human-associated habitat; material: faeces | place: China | collected 2012 ... | reverse complement strand
TTTATTGAGAGTCAAATATTTGCTATTATTCCTCTACAGCAGCCTGCGCCGCAGCCAAACGTGCGATAGGCACACGGAATGGAGAGCAAGACACATAATTCAAGCCTACCTTGTGACAGAACTTAACAGATGAAGGCTCACCGCCATGCTCACCACAGATACCACATTTGAGATCTGGACGAGTGCCACGACCCTTCTTGACAGCCATCTCCACCAACTGACCAACACCTGTCTGGTCGAGAACCTGGAATGGATCGACATTCAGAATCTTCTTCTCCAAGTAAACTGGCAAGAAGCTGGCAATGTCATCACGGCTGTAGCCGAATGTCATCTGAGTCAAGTCGTTAGTACCGAAACTGAAGTACTCAGCCTTTTTGGCAATATAGTCAGCTGTAAGGGCAGCACGAGGAATCTCAATCATGGTACCTACCTTGAATGGAATCTCAATGCCTTCCTGCTCGAAGAGTTCCTTGGCTGTGCTGCGGATTACCTGCTCCTGCATATCAAACTCGTTGACGATACCGATGAGAGGAACCATGATCTCTGGCTGAGGATCGAAGCCTTCCTTCTTCAACTGGATGGCAGCACCCAGGATAGCCTTTGTCTGCATGGCGGTAATCTCTGGATAGGTATTACCAAGACGGCAACCACGATGACCCAACATTGGGTTGGCCTCACTCAGAGAGTTGACACGCTTCTGGATTTCCTCAACAGAGATTCCCATCTCTTCTGCCATCGTCTTCTGACCTGCCAAATCGTGAGGAACGAACTCATGCAGAGGAGGATCGAGCAAACGAACGTTTACTGGATGACCGTCCATAGCCTTCAAGATGCCATAGAAGTCCTGCTTCTGATAAGGTAGAAGCTTGGCGAGAGCCTTCTCGCGACCTTCCTTCGTACCAGAAAGAATCATCTCACGCATGGCCTTGATCTTTTCATTCTCAAAGAACATGTGCTCAGTACGGCACAAGCCGATACCTACAGCACCAAAGTTGCGTGCCACCTCAGCATCATGAGGCGTATCAGCATTGGTACGAACTACCAACTTGGTGTATTTATCGCAAAGGTTCATCAACTCAGCAAAGTCGCCTGTCACCTCTGCAGGCTTGGTCTTTACCTCACCGTTATAAACCTCACCAGTAGAACCATTCAGAGAAATGAAATCACCCTCGCGAAGCAGCACTCCGTCGATTTCTACAGTACGGGCCTTATAGTCTACATTGATTGCGCCAGCACCTGACACACAGCACTTACCCATACCACGAGCTACTACGGCTGCATGAGAAGTCATACCGCCACGGGCTGTCAAGATACCTTCGGCAGCATTCATACCAGCCAAGTCCTCAGGACTGGTCTCGATACGAACCATGATTACGCGGTGTCCACTCTCGTGCCACTTCTCTGCATCATCAGCAAAGAATACAATCTGGCCGCTTGCAGCACCTGGCGATGCAGGCAAACCGCGAGTCAGCACCTTGGCCTGCATCTGAGCAGACTTGTCGAATACTGGGTGCAGAAGTTCATCAAGCTTGTTGGGCTCACAACGCTTAAGAGCAGTCTTCTCATCGATTTCGCCCTCGTGGAGCAAGTCCATGGCAATCTTAACCATAGCAGTTCCAGTACGCTTACCATTACGAGTCTGAAGGAACCAGAGATGGCCTTCCTGTACGGTGAACTCCATATCCTGCATATCATGATAGTGCTTCTCCAACTTGTTCTGGATATCATTGAGCTGAGCAAAAATCTCTGGCATATTCTCCTCCATAGAAGGATATTTTGTGGCGCGAGTTTCCTCGTCAATACCCTGGAGTTTTGCCCAACGTATAGAACCTTCCTTAGTAATCTGCTGTGGTGTACGGATACCGGCAACCACGTCCTCGCCCTGGGCATTGACAAGATACTCACCATTGAAGAGATTCTCACCTGTTGCTGCATCACGGCTGAAGCAGACTCCTGTTGCTGATGTATCGCCCATATTACCGAATACCATGGCCATAACAGATACAGCTGTACCCCACTCTGCAGGAATGCCTTCCATCTTGCGATAGAGGATGGCACGCTCGTTCATCCAACTGTCGAATACGGCACAGATAGCGCCCCAAAGCTGATCCATAGGATTGTCGGGGAAGTCCTTGCCTGTCTGCTGCTTGATGGCTGTCTTGAATGCCTTGACGAGTTGCTTCAGTTCTTCGACTGTCATTTCGTTGTCGAGAGTAATTCCGCGCTGCTTCTTCACGTCCATGATAATAGCCTCGAATGGATCGATGTCTTCCTTGTTGACAGGCTTCATGCCAAGCACAACATCGCCATACATCTGTACGAAACGACGATAGCTGTCGTAAGCGAAGCGCTCATTGCCTGTCTTGCGAGCCAATCCCTCTACTACCTCGTCGTTCAAACCAAGGTTAAGGATAGTATCCATCATGCCTGGCATAGAAGCACGGGCACCAGAACGAACACTGACAAGGAGAGGATTCTCCACGTCACCGAACTTCGAGTTCATCAAAGTCTCAATATGCTGAACAGCCTTCTCTACTTCTTCTTTGAGAAGGGCTACAACGTCTTCCTTGCCTTTTTCAAAGTATTCATTACAAACATCGGTTGTGATAGTAAAACCTGGAGGAACGGGGACACCAATAAGATTCATCTCTGCCAAGTTGGCTCCCTTACCACCAAGCAAGTTTCTCATGTCGGCCTTGCCTTCCGCCTTACCATTACCAAAGGTATAAACTCTTTTTACACTCATAGTTGAATAGGTTTGTTATTTTTAGTTATTGTTTTTTTATGATGCAAATATACAACTTTTATTCTGTTCCACCAAACATAAAACCAACTTTTTGCTATCTCCACATTACATTTTAGGCTGTTTACGTACACACAGACACATTTTAAAGAGCAAACAATGCTACTACTCTATAAAAGCATCGTCATTCCGTATTCGGGGACTGTCTTTTTGCCTACCTGGCCATTACGACACAAAAGATTCCACGGCTCTATACACCTTATTATATATAGAGACCATGGAATATAGTAATGATTGCCAAGCGGGCAACGTAAAGAAAAACGATTACAGCTTGGACAGACGATCCAGATAATATTCTCTTACGTCATTCCAATGATAATAAGGCCACATATCAGTCTTCACAGCCACATGCACTTCCTTCTCATTGTGAAGGAACTTCACCAGGATGTCGCCTTTCTTGTTCTCGAAGAAAACAATCTGGATATTCGCCGCCATCGGAGAAGCCTTGAAGTCGCACCAATGCTTGTACACCTCGGCAGGTCCAGCTACTGACACATCAAAGTTTTCTACCTGCAGCAGCGCCAACAAAGGAATCACGTTGCCGTCATGACCGAAACGCAAAGTGGCGGCAATCGAGCGATTCTTGATAGCAGAGTCAGCCGACTCGATGATATTCCGGACCAAAGCCGGTTATAATAGACGACCAAAGCCAGTCATCATAGACGACCAAAGTCGGTCGTAATAGATGGGCAGGACAAGACACAAGAGAAGAACGACATCGAACACAAATAAAACCCGGCAAGTACTTAGTAACCAAACGACTTGCAGAAAGACTAAGGATAAAAAATATCTACAAGTCTTTCATGGTTCACATTTTTTTTGTAACTTTGCAACCAAAATTTAAAAGAATCATGGCAAGAAAGAAAAAACCATTACCATTACTCGAAAATGTCACCATAGAAGCCGTAGCCGCTGAGGGCAAGTGCATCACGCACGTAGACGACAAGGTTGTCTTCGTCCCATTCTGTGTACCAGGCGACATAGTAGACCTGCAGGTAGTAAAAAAGAAACATAAATACTGCGAAGCCAAAGTGGTTCGCTTCATCCAGAAAAGCAAAGTTCGTCAAGAGCCTATGTGCGAGCATTTCGGCATCTGCGGCGGCTGCAAATGGCAGAATCTTCCCTACGAGGAGCAGATAAAGGCCAAACAGCAACAGGTGGAAGACCAGCTCACACGCATCGGAAAGATAGAACTGCCCGACTTCCGCCCTATCATGGGAAGTGTGAAGACTCAGGAATATCGCAACAAGATAGAGTTCGGCTGCAGCAACAAGCGCTGGTTCACAGCCGAGGAGCTCGCTCTGCTGCCAAAGAAAGAAGACGACACAGTGACCTCGCTCAAGGAACGCCATGCGCAGAATGCTATAGGTTTCCACATCACAGGCGCTTTCGACAAGATTTACCCCATCAAGAAATGCTGGCTGATGGACGATCTCTGCAACGAGATTCGCAACTTTGTCTTCGAGTATGCCGATTCACATGACTATACTTTCTACGATCTCCGTGAACAGCACGGATTGCTGCGCGACATGATGATACGCAACTCCAACACCGGAGAATGGATGCTCGTATTCCAGTTCCATTACGACGAGGAGGGCGATGAGCAGAAGTCTCTCGAGCTGATGCAGCAAGTGGCCGACAAATTTCCACAGATCACATCACTCATGTACGTGGACAACCAGAAAGGAAACGACACATTCAACGATCTGGAACTGAGCCTCTTCAAGGGCAACGACCATATCTTTGAGTTGATGGAAGACCTGAAGTTCAAGGTCGGACCAAAGAGTTTCTATCAGACCAATACCGAACAAGCCTACCACTTGTACTGCGTGGCACGCGAGTTTGCCAACCTTACAGGCAAAGAACTCGTGTACGACCTCTATACAGGAACAGGAACCATAGCCAACTTTGTGGCACACAAAGCCAAGAAGGTAATAGGAATCGAATACGTGCCTGAGGCTATCGAAGATGCCAAAGTCAACTCGCAGGTAAACAATATCGAGAATACGCTCTTCTATGCAGGCGACATGAAGGACATTCTGACAAACGACTTCATTGCACAGCATGGGCGACCCGACGTCATCATCACCGATCCACCACGTGCAGGAATGCATCCAGATGTCATCCAAGTCATCCTGAATGCTGCACCAGGCCGCATTGTGTATGTAAGCTGTAACCCAGCCACTCAGGCACGCGACCTTCAACTGATGGACGACTATTACAAGGTAGGAGCCGTACAGCCCGTCGACATGTTCCCTCATACACCGCATGTAGAGAACGTGGTACTGCTTGAAAAACGAAGCGATGCCGACATCAAGCAGAAACTCAAGGAGCGCAAGGAACGAGAGCAAGCGATAGCAGAAGCCAAGGCTGCCAAAGAGGCTGAGGCACTTGCCAAGGCTGAAGCTCAAGCAGAAGACCTGACCGAAGAAGAACAGAAAGCCTGCCAGGCTTAGCAATATTCTCCCCCAACAACATTCCCTCCTCGGTAATTCTGAAAGAACATGGATTTCCGAGGAGGATTACTCAAAGAATGACAACACAATCTTAACTTATTAAGTGACGAAAAGAACAAATAATATTTTCGCCATTACTAAACCAAAACAGAGAGACATATAAAAAATGAAAAGAGTATTCCTGATGGCGACTCTACTCGCCATGACTTTATTCTCGGCCTCAGCGCAGGAGAAAGAAAAGAGGTGCATACAACTGCCCTCATGGTTGGACAACCTGAAATTGTCGGGCTACGGCATGACACAGTATCAATACATCGGACAGGAAGGAGCAAAATCCAATACCTTCAACATCCGCATGGCGCGTATTGCACTCGAAGGCCGCATAGCTGGAGATTTCTACTGGAAAACCCAAATACAGTTTAATGGCAACACATCCAACTTGGGCAGCAGTCCAAGAATGGTTGACCTGTTTGCTGAATGGCAGAAATATGAGATGTTCAAGGTAAAGATCGGTCAGTTCAAAAACCCATTTACCTTCGAGAACCCCATGCACCCCATCGTACAGGGATTCATGAGCTACTCACAGAATGTAAGCAAGCTGGCAGGTTTCAGCGACCGTGCCGGAGAACACGCCTCCAATGGCCGCGACATCGGACTACAGTTGCAGGGCGACTTCCTCAAGAACGCCAACGGCCGTAACCTGCTGCATTATCAAATAGGTGTGTTCAACGGACAAGGCATCAACACAAAGGACGTAGACAATCAGAAAAACATCATTGGCGGAGTATGGGTCATGCCTGTCAAAGGAATGCGCATCGGTGCCTTCGGATGGACTGGCTCTTATGCACGCAAGGGAACATGGAACGACGACGAGCAGGGCAATATCGTATATCAGAAAGACGCTGCCGGAAACCCTGTTCTCGATGAAGAGGAAAATCCGAAAAAAGAAACTTTCTCGGGCGTACGCAAACTGTCACAAAACCGATATGCCTTCTCCTTCGAGTACAACGTGAACGACTGGACACTCCGTTCAGAATACATTCATTCCACAGGTATGGCATTTGCCAAAAGCATCACCAACCACGGAGATGCCAACTCGAAAGACTGCAATCTGAACGGCAAGATAGGCAATAAGGCCCAGGGCGTTTATGCACTCGTCATTGCCCCTATAGTGAGCAAGAAGCTCTATGCCAAGGCACGCTACGACATGTATCAGGCCAACGGCAAGACCGACATGATGAGAACCCAATATGAGGCTGGTCTGAATTATCACATCAGCAAGAACTTCACCATCCTCACAGAATATGCGCTCATCAACGACCGCACTCTGCAGAAGCACAACTACTCCATGGCAGACGTAGAGGTTTGCTTCCGATTCTAAGGACTTGTTTTTACTCTGCCGCCATAACGAGGAAAGATGCCCGTAAGCAAAATATATTCAACAAAAAACGACTTGGCAGAAATGCCAAGTCGGAAATATTAACTATAAGTAAAAGAGTATGCAAATGGAATCAGAACAAAGTACACATCGTACACACCATTCGCACCATACACATCAACACAGCAGCACGTCCATGCGTGCATGCAGCCCACGACACAAAAAGCGCTTGATATTTAGCAAGTTACTATTCGCTTTTCTTCTCGTTTGCGCCCTGCTTGTCATTGCCGTCTGCGTATGGATTACGATTTATGGCATTTACTAAAATGAATAGGAGAAACCCACAGAGGCGAACTCCTTAAATTGCCAGTAGCTTTGACCATCCTTGCGTTGGGCCCCATCGTCGAATCGAGGATAGATAAAAACATTGGTGGAGATGTAGCGATTGAACTGAAAGGTTATCGTGTTCTCCCACTCCAATTCAGCACGCTTGTATGTGGTATAACCATACAAGCGTGTTTTCCATCTCAAGTTGTCAGCAAGCACCCAGTTCAAGTCAATCGTACATTCCGAACCATAGTCGGTCATTCCATGATGTCCCTCATCAAGACCATATCGGGTGGCAAGGTCAGCACGACCAACATACTTCCAGTTAAGCGCAAAAGGTGCTATATGCACACTTCCCTTAAGACGGTGGTTCAGCCAGTCTACAGAATAGTCCATACCGACAGAGAGGTTGAGATTGAATGGCGAGAAGAAATCAGAATAAATCTTTTTGTCATTACTCTTCACACCATGCGTAAACTGAGTCTGGGCTATGAGCTGCAGAGTGTAGTACCAGCGCTTGGTGGCCTGCAGACCAACCTTGCCGGTATAACGTATCAAGTCTTCTGTGGTTTTGTACTTGTGAATAGTATCGCCACGCGATGTCTGATAACCAAGACGCAATTCCAACTTGTTGTCCCACTTCACCTTCTGCTTGTTGTTGTAGTTGGCCTGCATGGTTACACTACCCAAGAGCGAATAGTTACTCTCGCCTCCCTTATACCAGTTGTCCGACACATAGTTCTGCAAGAACTGAAGATAATAGTCGCCCCTGAAAGTCCAGAAGTTAGGCTTCGTCACCAAAATATCCATCGGAGCCACAGTAGGCTCAATAGCCACTGGTGCGACCTCTTTAACAATATCTGTAGCAACATGACGTGGAGCTGGTTCAGAGACAATCGGTGCACCCACACTCTCAAGGTGACTTTCGTGCACTCTCACCAAGTCGGGACGGTTCAGATACACATGCATCAGAGCCTGGTCGATAGCCGCCTGCAAAGAATCGGCAACAACACACTTCCCCGGAGCAAGCCGCAGAAAGCGGGCAGCAGGTTCATGATAAAAAGTAAGAGGAATAAAGAGTTGCGAATAACAACTATTGATCTTGGGCTTCACCAACGAGTCAATACGCTGTCTGCTTGCAGTCAACGAGTCCATATATTCTGCCACCCTGTCTTTCTCTACCTTTTTCTTACCGTATCCACCCCTTTGTGCACACACCATTCCTGTCACACAAAAGGCCAACACTAATATATAAGATCTTAAATTCATACTAAGCTTATTCATATTTGGGCACAAAGGTAACAAATAAATCATAAAAGCCACGCCAATATTTACAATAATTTTGGCTAATTCATAATTTTATAGTAACTTTGCAGCCAAAATATTCTAATTTAAATATAAAACATCGTGGCTGAAACAAAGTACATCTTCGTTACCGGTGGTGTGGTTTCTTCCTTAGGTAAAGGTATCATATCATCATCCATCGGAAAGCTTCTGCAAGCCAGGGGCTACAACATTACAATTCAAAAGTTTGACCCATACATCAACATCGATCCGGGCACACTCAATCCATACGAGCATGGTGAGTGCTATGTGACGGTAGATGGAATGGAAACGGATCTTGACCTCGGTCATTACGAAAGATTCACGGGCATCCAGACAACAAAGGCCAACTCGCTCACTACAGGACGTATCTACAAGGCTGTTATCGACAAGGAACGACGTGGCGACTATCTTGGCAAAACCATACAGGTAGTTCCTCACATCACCAACGAGATAAAACGCAATGTAAAATTGCTGGGGCAGAAGTATCACTACGACTTTGTCATCACAGAGATTGGTGGCACTATAGGCGACATAGAGAGTGCTCCATATATGGAAGCCATCCGACAGTTGAAATGGGAATTGGGCAAGAATGCTCTCAATGTGCACCTTACCTACGTGCCCTATCTGAAAGCAGCTGGCGAGTTGAAGACCAAGCCTACCCAACACTCCGTCAAAGAACTGCAGAGCGTAGGTATTCAACCCGACATCTTGATTCTCCGCACTGAGAGACATCTCGAAGAGGGCATACTGAAGAAAGTGGCAAGTTTCTGTAATGTGGATATCGACTGCGTTATCCAGAGTGAAGACCTGCCAAGTATCTATGAGGTACCTGTCAACATGCAGAACCAGGGACTCGATACCGCCATCCTTCGCAAGATGGATGAGCCGATAGGCGAAAAGCCTGCATTAGGTCCTTGGAAAGCATTCCTCGACCGACGCAACAACGCCACAGAGGTTGTCAATATTGGTTTGGTGGGTAAATACGACTTGCAGGACGCCTACAAGAGTATTCGCGAAAGCCTTTCTCATGCAGGAACCTACAATGACCACAAGGTGAATATCACATTCATCAATTCAGAATATCTGACAGAAGACAATGTGGCAGAACGACTGAAAGGTCAGGACGGTATAGTCATCTGCCCGGGATTCGGTCAGCGAGGAATAGAGGGCAAGATAATAGCTGCTCACTATACCCGCACCCACGACATTCCCACCTTCGGCATTTGCTTAGGCATGCAGATGATCGTCATCGAGTTTGCCCGCAATGTCCTGGGTTACAAAGACGCAAACTCTCGAGAAATGGACGAGAAGACTCCACACAATGTCATCGACATCATGGAGGAGCAGAAGAACATATCAAATATGGGTGGCACCATGCGATTGGGAGCATACGAGTGTGTGCTGAAACAAGGTTCGCGCGTGTTCAATATCTATAAGAAAGAACACATACAGGAACGTCATCGCCATCGCTATGAGTTCAACAACAATTTCCAGCAGGAGTTTGAGAAGCATGGCATGATGTGCGTGGGACGAAATCCCGAAAGCGACTTGGTAGAAATCGTAGAGATTCCAGGCCTGAAGTGGTACATCGGTACTCAGTATCATCCAGAATACCAGAGCACCGTGCTGAAGCCACACCCACTGTTTATGGACTTCGTCAAAACAGCAATTGAAAACAAAAAATAAATATGAACAAAAACAACATTATCGGTTTCCTCCTGATAGCCCTTGTACTGATTGGGTTCAGTTGGTACTCACAGCCTTCTGCCGAAGAGCAGAGAGCAGCATTCGTTCAGGACTCCATCGCTAAGGCAAAACACGCCGAGATGGAAAAAGCTAACAAGGCTGCGGCGCTGCAGCGACAGGCTGAAGCTAAAGCCAAGGTTGAGGCTGACTCAACAGCCCTCTTCTACTCGGCTTTGAAGGGCAAGTCTCAGAAAATCGTTTTGAGTAACGAGAAAGTTGAGCTGACCCTCAACACCAAGGGTGGTACTGTCGAGAAGGCAGTAGTAAAGGGTTATGTGGGTCACGACCTCAAGGTGAAAGACGGCTCAAAAGACAAGAAGGACGTAACTCTCTTCGATGGCAACGACCAGAGCCTCAAGTTCATGCTCGAGGCTAAGGAAGCCAACATTATCACAAGTGACCTTTACTTTACTCCATCAAATGTCACAAAGACATCTGTCACCATGACAGCAGAGGCTGCTCCGGGCAAGACTCTCACTATGACTTATACATTGGACAAGGACTACATGCTCCACATGAGCCTTCAAGCACAGGGCATGGCTGGATTGTTCTCGCCTAATTATAGCAAGATGGATGTTGACTGGAGCGACAAGGCCCGTCAACAGGAGCGCGGCTTCATGTTCGAGAACCGTTACACTACCCTCACCTATCACGATGCAGAGGGAGGTACCGACCATCTGAACGAGACAAGCGAGAAGATCGACGAGAAAATCGAAGAAACCATCGACTGGGTGTCTTTCAAGAACCAGTTCTTCTCTGCCATCATGATATCCAAGGACAACTTCGACAAGGATGCCTTCATGACTTCTATCCCTCAGGAAAAGGGCTCCGGCTATCTGAAGCAGTTCCAGGCTAAGATGAAGACCGCTTTTGACCCAACAGGAAAGAAGGCTTCTGAGTTTGAGTTCTACTTCGGACCTAACGACTTCCAGATTCTGAAGAATACAGAGAAGGAAAGCACCTTCGGCAAGGACCTGGAGTTCCAGAAGCTTGTTTATCTGGGATGGCCTATCGTCCGCTGGATTAACCGTTTCTTCACAATCTATGTATTCGACTGGTTGAGTAAGATCTTCCCTATGGGTATCGTGTTGATTCTCATTACCCTGCTCCTCAAGCTCATCACCTACCCTATGGTAAAGAAGAGCTACATGAGTTCTGCCAAGATGCGCGTACTCAAACCAAAGCTCGAAGCTGCTACCGCTCAGTATAATAAGCCTGAGGATCAGATGCAGAAGCAGCAGGCTATGATGGCTGAATATGCCAAATATGGTGTAAGCCCATTATCTGGTTGTATCCCTATGCTGATTCAGTTGCCTGTTTGGGTTGCAATGTTCAACTTTGTGCCAAATGCTATTCAGCTTCGTGGTGAGAAGTTCCTGTGGATGAGCGATTTGAGTACCTACGACCCCATCATCGAGTGGAACACCAACATCTGGCTGATAGGCGATCACTTGAGCCTTACCTGTATCCTCTTCTGTGTAGCCAACCTCCTCTACTCTTGGATGACCATGCGCCAGCAGCGCGACCAGATGGTAGGCCAGCAGGCTGATCAAATGAAGATGATGCAGTGGATGATGCTCATCATGCCTCTGATGTTCTTCTTTATGTTCAACGACTACTCATCTGGTTTGAACTTCTACTACTTCATCTCTCTGTTCTTCAGTGCAGCCATCATGTGGACTCTGCGCAAGACCACCAACGACGAGAAGCTCCTTGCTATCCTTGAGAAACGTTATCAGGAGAACAAGAGCAATCCTAAGAAGGCAAGTGGCTTGATGGCAAGAATGCAGGCTCTGCAGGAATTGCAGCAAAAACAGCAAGCTGAACTTGCACGTAAGCAGGCAGAATTGAACGAGAAGAAAAAGAACCTCGGAAAATAAAGAAACTTACAACGCATAACAAATGATTGTTTGTATCGCATAGGGGTGTTACACCTTATTATATATATATACCTTATTATATATATGCAAACATCATTAAACAAGAAAGAGTGTAATGAATCACTTCACGAAGTATTCATTACACTCTTTTTTTAGACATAAATAAACAAACATCTACGATATTAACCTTTATTCCATTTCATAAAAACACCACTAAATTGAAAAACAGCAAAAGCCATATAACACTAACAATCAACACCTTACATATTCACAACCACTTATTTTCACCACTTAATGATTTAATCAACAAACATTTTGTTACTTTTTTTATTACTTTTGCATGAGCAAACATAGCACTGTCCACAAAGACAAAAGCTATAAAAAAGAGATATACACAAAATCAAATAACAAGAACTTAAATTTATGAGAAAAGCAAAAAGTAATGCGATGTTGCGAGGATTAGCATCTACAGCACTCGTTCTATTAATCTCGGCTACTGCCTGGGGTCAAAAGATGAAGATTACTGGCACTGTAATCGACAACACCAATGAACCCATTATTGGAGCTTCTGTTCTTGAAAATGGAACGCAAAATGGTGTAGCCACCGATTTGGATGGACATTTTACCATCGAAGTACAACAAGGTGCCAAACTCAAGATTTCTTATATTGGCTATAAGAATAAAGAAGTAAAGGCTTCAAATGGCATCAAAATCACACTTGAAGAGGAAGCTAACATGCTAAATGAAGTAGTTGCCATCGGTTATGGCTCAGTGAAGCGTAAAGATGTTACTACTGCTGTTTCAAGCGTGTCGGCAAAGGATCTTTCTACACGTCCTATTGTATCTGCAGCTGCTGGTATGCAGGGTAAAGCAGCAGGTCTACAAATTTCACAAGCCAATGGTCAGCCAGGTGCTTCCCCCACCATACGTGTGCGTGGTACTACATCATTGAATGGTAGCAACGACCCACTCTATGTGGTAGATGGTGTGCCTATGACCAATATTGACTTCTTGCCTGCTGATGATATTGACAATATCCAAGTATTAAAAGATGCATCTTCAGCTGCCATCTATGGTTCTCGAGCTGCTAATGGAGTTATCATTATCGGAACCAAGCAGGGAAAAAAAGGTGTGGCAAAAATCAGCTTGAATGCACACTATGCGTTTAATACTGTACGCGATAATCAAGAATCACTCAATGCTGCACAGTATAAAGAATTGATGGATGAGATTGGTATGGTAAAACTCCCTGAAGGTTTGAAAGACATGACCGACTGGAAAGACGAGGTTTTCCGCACTGGAAACGTACAGGACTACCAGGTCTCTATCACTAATGGAACAGAAAAAATGAGATACTTCATCTCTGGTGGTTACACGGGTGAAAATGGTGTCATCAAGAAATCAAGTTACAAGCGTTACAATTTCCGCGCATCTGTTGAAAACGACATTCGTAAGTGGCTGCGCCTTAATGCAAGCGTAACCTATTCTGACTATACCAACAAGGGTACAGGTATTATTTCTGGTACGGGTTCTAACCGTGGCGGTGTAGTTACGGCTATCGTCAATACGCCTACTTACGCTCCTGTATGGAATCCTGAGAATCCAAATCAATTTTACAACAACTTCTATGGCGTAAATATCACTTCACCTGCTGAGAATATAGCCCGAACACAGAACAACAAATCTGCATACAATCGTTTGTTGGCTACTGGAAAAGCAACAGTTACCTTCATGCCTGAGTTGACGTACAACCTGTCTTTGTCTTTCGATCGCACACAAGGCACAACAACCAACTTCCTCGACCCTATCTCTACAACCATTGGTCGTCAGGAATTTGGAACAGGCTATGATGGACGTAATATCAGCAGTGTTATCGTATGGGACAATGTGGTGAATTACAAAAAAGCTTTGGGTAAACATAACTTTGATGCCATGGCAGGTAGTTCATGGACTCAAAGCAAGTGGAGCCAAAACTATATCAATGGTAGCAACTATGCGAATGATAACTTCCCTACTCTGAATGCTGCCAACAAGATTTCCTGGACAGGAACTGGCTCTTCTGCTGCTGATTGGGCTATCTTCTCTACCTTCGCTCGTTTACAATACAACTGGAACGACACCTATATGGTAACAGCCAATATGCGTGCTGATGGTTCTTCCAAGTTAGCTCCTCACCATCGTTGGGGTTATTTCCCATCTTTCTCTGGAGCTTGGCGTGTGAGCAATGAGAAATTCATGAAGGATATCAAGTGGATAGACGACTTGAAGATTCGTGGTGGCTGGGGACAGACTGGTAACCAGAGTGGCTTGGGCGACTATAGTTATTTGGCAAGATACAATATCAATCGTGTACAATGGTTTGGTGAGGGCAATGACGCCAACGCTATACCTACATTCTCACAAGGCAACTTGAGCAACCCTGAGTTGACATGGGAAACAACAACACAGACTAACATCGGACTCGACCTGACTGTATTAGGAAACCGCTTGACTTTCTATGCCGATTACTATTACAAGAAGACCAAGGATATGCTGATGAACATCACCCTTCCTGCAGGAAGTGCAGCTGCAACAAGTCTTACCTATAATGGCGGTTCGATGAGCAATAAGGGTTGGGAATTTGCCTTCTCCTCAAAGAACTTGATTGGAACATTTAAGTGGAACACCGACTTTAACATCTCATTCAATAAAAACAAGTTGGAAAGTCTGGCTCTAACGCAAGTATATTATGATGCTAAAACCACCGACTATGTCAACGAACCTGTTGTACGCAACACTCCCGGCATGCCTTTAGGCAGTTTCTGGGGATATATAGCAGAAGGGGTTGATCCTGAAACTGGTGACATGAAGTACAAGGACATAACTGGCGACGGACTCGTTTCGGCAAGTGATCGTACCTATATCGGTGACCCTAACCCAGACTTCACTTTCGGTATGACCAACACCTTCTCATATAAAGGTTTGAATCTCAGTATTCTTATCCAGGGAAGTTATGGAAACGACATCTATAATGTCTCCCGAATGGAAACAGAAGGAATGTATGATGGCAAGAACCAAAGCACCAAAGTATTGGCACGCTGGAGAATTCCAGGACAAATCACCAACGTACCTAAAGCTAAGTGGGACATCCGTAACTCTACCTACTTCGTAGAGGATGGCAGTTATATTCGCTTAAAAGATATCTCCCTCTCTTACGATGTTCCACGCAAACTGATCTCACGCTTCGGACTGACTCGTTTGCAGCCATACGTATCAGCTACCAACCTGATTACCCTTACCGATTATTCAGGTATGGATCCAGAGGTCAATCAGTATGGTAATAGTGGTAGTGTACAAGGCATCGACTGGGGCACATACCCTCTCAACAAAAGCATAGTATTAGGTGTAAAAGTTGAATTCTAAAAATCATGACAACAATGAAAACATATAATAAAATCAAGACTTTAGCGCTCGGTAGCTTAACCATGATATCATTGGCAAGTTGCTCACTCGACTATGAGCCTATATCCGAGCCTTCAGAAATAACACAGGGCACCCAGACAGAAACATCCACAGCTGTTTTAAAGGATAAGGCTGCCGCAGAAGCACAACTCAAGTCTCTCTATGAGTTGTTCCGCAACCGCCAGGAACACACCCATCTCGATTATCTCTTGATAGGCGACTCTCATAGCGATAATGCGTATGCTGGTACTACAGGAGCCGAGGTGGTGCCTTACGAAACCAACTCTATCGATGCCAGCAACTCTGTTTTGAGCCGAGACTGGAATCGATACTTAGAGGATATCGCTCAAGCCAATGTGCTCATCAATGGCGTAGAACAACTGAAGGAAAGTGGCCAAATCTCAGATACAGAATATCATTCCTATAAGGCTCAAGGAGAAATTTTCCGTGCATTGATGATGTTCCGAATGGCACGTCTTTGGGGCTCATTCCCTGTTATTACAACCATTGCAAAAACAATCACCTCTGATAACATCTATGAGGTATACCCTACTTACTATCCTCCTCGTAAATCACCCAAGGAGTGCTATGAACAGATTATTGCCGACTTGACAGATGCTGAAAAATATGCTCCTGACAATGATAATTCTGACCGCACCAAGATGACCAAGACTGTAGCTCAAGCTATGCTTGCCAAGGTCTACGCCGAAAAGGAAGTACAAGATTACGATAAAGTAATAACCTACGCTGATAAGGTAATCAAGACAACAGGTGTAGAACTTGAAGATAGTTATGAAACTCTCTGGGGATACGATGAGACAACCAAGGATTGCCTGAAACGTAATACCAAAGAAGGTATTTTGGAGGTTCATTGGACAACAGGTAGCGGAAACTGGGAAACATGGATGTACGGACGCCAGTTGGACAACTGGGATTACTATTTCACATGGGCAAAGTGGATTACTCCTTCGCGCGACATCATCAACGACTTTGAAAAAGAAGGCGATGAAATACGCAAGAATCAGGCTATAGTATATTATGCATGTACATGGAGCAACTATTATCCAGCCTCCAACTACCCATTCATGTATAAGTTGCGTTCTTCCTACAGCAACATTTATTGGATTCGACTCGCTGACATTATCCTCATGAAGGCAGAGGCGGAAGCCTATAAGGGCAACCTTGACGAGAGTGCGAAACTCGTAAACCAGATTCGTAAACGTGCCAAACTGAAGGAACTGACTTCTGATAAGACAAATAGCAAGGAAGCTATGATAGAAGCCGTGCTCCACGAACGCCGTTTAGAGCTTGCCTTTGAGGGAGAGCGTTGGTTCGATCTATGCCGCAACAACAAAGTAGAAAAATATCTCAATGGTATTGATAATCGTGATAAAGGCCGCATCAAACAAGTTAAACTGTTTGACAGTAACTCTTACCTGTTGCCTATACCACAGACGGCTCTCGACCAGAACACTAACCTGGAACAAAACCCTGGTTACTAATCACAATCTCAAAATGTGAAGATAAAATTATTTCAAATATAAAAAACTCAACTTTCGCAAAAGGGGAAGTTAAAGAATTTAAAGAAGTTAGAGAAGTTAAAGCCACATGCTTTATAACTAAATATACAACAAAAAAGGCTATTGGCTATAACTTCTAACGACCGAAGGGAGTGATAACTTCTTTAACTACTATAACTTCCGTACATGCGAAACTTCAATAAAAAAGAACTATTCATATGAAATACCATAACCATAAAATTATGATGTTTATCTGTGCCACAGCATTTTCTGTGACAGCATGCAGCAATAGTAATTCATTCTCAGATCCTATTGATTTTGAGACTCCAAGCGAAGCTCCCAACCCTATACCTACACAAGGAACTGCCAAGACTTTTACCACAACAGCCGATGGCACATATTCCTTGGCAGAGGGAGAAGCCAAACTTTTTGATGGTGTATCTATGGCGCCAACAACCATCGAAATAGACAAAAATAAGAAATTCCAGACTATCGATGGTTTCGGATATGCCATCACCTACTCTTCTTGCTACAATCTCATGAAGATGAATCCTGAGGCTCGCCTGGCTCTCTTAAAGCGCATTTACTCCACTACAGAGGGATATGGCGTTAGTTACGCTCGCATCTCACTGGGCTGCAACGATTTCTCAAGTACTGAATATACTTATTGCGATAAAAAGGGAAGCGAGAACGATCCTATCAGTAATTTCGAACTTTATAGCGATGAGAACAACTATGTGATTCCTATATTAAAGGAAATCTTGTCTATCAACCCAAGTTTAAAAATCATAGCAGCACCATGGACTTGTCCTAAATGGATGAAGGTTGCTGACATCGATACCAAGACTCCAAAGGACTCCTGGACTGACGGACACCTCAACCCTGATTACCGTGAGACCTACGCCAAGTATTTTGTGAAGTTCATCAACGTGATGAAAGAAAAGGGTATCAATATCTATGCTGTAAGTCCTCAAAATGAACCATTGAACAAGGCCAACTGCGCTTCTCTATATATGCCATGGCAGGAAGAAGCTCCTTTCGTAAAGGCTTTGGCTACCGAGTTCAAGAGAAGTGGTCTTACAACCAAGATATATGTCTTCGACCATAATTACAATTACGACAATATAGCAGACCAAGAAGATTATCCTATTAAACTCTACAATGCTATCGGTGACAATTTTGAAGGTTCCGAGTTGGTTGTTGGAGCTGCATATCATGACTATGGTGGCAACAACAGTGAATTGACAGATATCCATAACCAACGCCCCGACAAGGAACTTATCTTCTCAGAAACAAGTATAGGTACATGGAATAATGGACGCGACTTAAGCAAACGTCTGATGGCAGATATGAAGAATGTAGCACTCGCTACTGTCAATCAAAACTGCAAGGCCGTACTCGTTTGGAACTTGATGCTCGACAACAAAATGGGTCCCAATCTTGATGGTGGATGCCAAACTTGCTATGGCGCCATCGACATCAATCAGAATGGGTACAAACAGTTGAGCTATAATTCTCATTATTACATCATCAACCACATGGCAAGCGTGGTGGCCCCTGGTGCTGTTCGTATCGGTACTACTTCACGTACCATTAATGACAGCAAGATAACTCATGCAGAATTTTTGAATCCTGACGGAAGCCTTGCTGCTGTTATCATCAACGAGGGAGATGAGACTAAATCTATCAATCTAAGCGATGGCATCCATAACTTTACATGCAATGTACCTGCAAAAGGTGTTATTTCATGCAAATGGAATAAATAATGAATGTCATTTTAGTAATTAATCAACAATAGATACAACCATTATGAAACATATCAAATATTATATCATAGCATTGCTCGCTCTACCACTAATGGCAGCTTGCAGTGAAGACGACTACAATGCTCCAACACCTACTGGAAATCCAGTGATGAGCTATAGCGCTCCTACTACAGCAGTATGGATGGGCGAAGAAGTAGAAGTGAAAGTAGACTGTAAGGATGAGGCGGGCATAGCTCTCTCTACCTTGAAAGCCAACTTGCTTTTCAGCGGTCAGAGTGTAGACGCAACAACTATCCGTACCAAGGAGCCGGGTGAATATCTTGTCAAGCTCAAAGTACCTTACGTTCAGAGCATTCCTGATGGCAAGGTTGATATACAACTCACTTTGCAAAATGTGTCGACAAAGGCAAATACCGAGACATTATCATTCGACATCAAGCGTCCTCACTTTACAAACTTGCAATTTGTCTGTGCTGACGGAACCAAGTATGACATGACCGAAGTTGGCAATTTCATGTATCAGACTGTTCTTCCCAACACCAAAAAGACCTTTAAGGGATATTTCGCTACCAAGGATGGCAAGTTCGTGTTTGGTTCAAGTACAGGAAAGGACATCAATTTGGGCGAAACCAACAACTTCAACTTCTCGTCAGAGAATACTGATCATGTAGTCGTTACTTTCGATGCCAAGAACTATATAGCTGGACCTACAGATGTTTTACCTATCACCATTCTCGATTTTTCCGATTCTGATGCGGGCAAGACTTGGGTAGGAGATATTAAACAAGGTGCTACCTGTAATCTTACTATCAATGGCAACAATTTACCTGACGATTGGTTCTACGACAATGATTGGTTCCAAAAAGAAGAAGATGGTACCTACACCTTCAAGGCCATCACAGGCAGATACACCGTACAGGCAGACTTCACTCATAAGTCTTTCCGCATCTGGACAATGAATGGAAACGAGCCTATGGCATTGAACGCTGATGGTACTGGCGCTATTTGGATAATAGGAAACGAAGGAATCAACAAACCTACTTGGAACGCTGTAAATCATGGTTGGTGGACTGGCACCGATTCTGATGTCTGTCTCACTCCTATCAAGGATAAGGTATATCAGGTTACACTCACCGTAGGCAAGCAGCTCAGAGCTACTGACGTAAACTTCAAGTTCTTCGGTCAGGCAAACTGGGGTATTGAGTTCAAGGGTAAGGATCACAGCCATCTCATCTCAACTGAGAGCGAGGTATTCGGCATCGGTGACGGTAACGGTCACGACAACGGCAATGTTTACCTGAAAGATGGAGTAGAACTGAAGGATGGCGAGACATACGTTCTTACAGTTGACTTGACTGCCGGTGTAGACAAGGCAGTTCTCAAAGTAGAAAAGAAATAAAAAAACGTGACTTGTAAACCCATCTAAAAGAAATTAAAAGTAGATTTAGGTTTAGAACTGAATAATATATGTATTTTGATTGGTTGAAGGCTGTTCCAAGTGATTGGGACAGCCTTTTTCGTAATGAACTTATCCGTAGATGTCATTTACTGAAGTTTCACATGTACGGAAGTTGAATTAAAAAAGAAAAAACATGCCAAACATTTGGCATTATCCACTAAAAAACTTATCTTTGCATTTGAATGTTCGCTTACTCAGTAGAACAGGCTTAATTTAAATCTATTTTAATCTTACAACAAACAAAACATAATGAAAAAGATACTATCTTTGGTATATATATTGTGCTTCTCTGCACTAACTTCAAGTTTTGCTCAGAATAAAAACATAAAAGACTTATACGAGCAACTTGATCAGGCTATCAAACAATCACAATACTATATCAACCAAAAAGAAAGCCGCATCACTAAAATCAAAAAACAGAGCCGGCAAGGACATACACCCCAACAACTCCTAACCGCATATTACAAACTATACGAAGAATACAAAGCATACCAAAGCGACTCTTCTATTTATTATATTCACCAAGCCATCGACTTGGCAAAAAGAAACAACATGAAGAGCGACATTACCAAGTTGAGAAGCTTACTTGCTTTACAATATTCAACATCAGGAGCTTTCACGGAGGCACTTCATGTTCTACAAAGTATCGATAAAAAAACTTTGAATAACTCTAACAAGAAAGACTATTACATAGCCTTTTATCACGTCTATGGCGAACTGGGCTTTTCAAATATACAAATTGACACTGACCTAAGTCAAGAATTCTACAGAAAACAAAACTGTTGTCGTGATACATTATTTTCAATATTATCCCCTAACAGCGAGGATTACCTCATGAGAAAGGAGGTCTTGCTAACCAGCCAGAATAAGTTGAAACAAGCTCTTAAAATTAACGACATCCGATTAAGCAAGTGCAAGAAAGGAAGTCACGAATATGGAATTGTGGCCTACTATCGCCACTTAATATACCGCTCGCTGAAAGACGAGGACATGGTAAAATACTGGCTACTACAATCTGCTATATGTGATGTAAAATGTGCCATCAACGACCAAGCTTCACTCTGGATTCTTGCAGAGATACTCAGCAAGGAAAAAGATGTGGAACGCTCATACAAATACATCAACTTTTCGTGGAACGCCAACAAGAGATTCAGTACTCGCATACGCAGTTGGCAGATATCTCCAGTGCTTGGCACCATAGACCACAACTATCAGGCAGAACTCAAAAAGGCCAACCATCGTCTCATCTTTGCCATTATATGTGTGAGTCTTTTGGTCATCGCATTGGCTTTATTGACATTCTATGTCAACAAGCAGAAATCGTATCTGTCGAATGCAAGAAACGAACTGAAGAAAACCAATACTCAATTAGAAGAACTCAACAACAAACTATCTTCCACCAATGGTATGCTAAAAGCATCCAACGACAAACTCAATGAGTCGAATGGGGTTAAGGAAGAATATATAGGTATGCTAAAAGCATCCAACGACAAACTCAATGAGTCGAATGGGGTTAAGGAAGAATATATAGGCCAGTTCCTGGGGGCTTGTTCACACTACATCGATAAACTGGACAAAATGCGCCTCAATGTCAATAAGATGGTAAAAAACAAACAGTACAACGAACTCTACTCTATGACTAAGAGTTCAGAGGTCAAGGAGCAAGAACTTGAAGAACTATACGCCAATTTCGACAAGGTATTCCTAAACCTCTTCCCCAACTTCGTGGAGGATTTGAATGGACTGCTGAAGGAAGAATGCCAAATTCATCTATCCTCCCCTAACAAACTCTCAGCCATAGTAAGAGTATTTGCACTCATTCGTCTTGGCATCGACGATAGTACAAAGATTGCAGAATTCCTACACTATGCAGTCAACACCATATATAATTATAGGGCAAAACTACGCAATGGCGCAATCAATGACAGAAATGAGTTTGAGAAAAAAGTCAGAGAATTAGGAACGCTGATGAAACATCAAGAGCCAGAGGAATAGAAGGAAATCGAGCATGAATAGAGATTGATTTCAAATTATATCTTCATGTTACTTGTTCTAAGGGAATTCCCAAAAAGCAATAATATTTCATAGTTTACTCCTGAAAAGGTATGCTACTGCACTCACAGACCACATACATCAAAAACAGAATATAAATAAAACAGAATAAGAAATGAAGAAAATATTTTTATCCTTATTGGCAGCCATCAGCTTAGGTTCTACTGGCTGCTCAGCCCAGTCGGATGGCATCAATGTTTTGTCACCCAAGGACTTTATCAAACAGGCTAAAGCCGATACAACAGCCATTATTCTCGATGTACGCACACCTGGCGAATATAAAGAAGAGCATTTGGCTGGAGCCCGGCAACTCGACTTCCTCAATACATCGGTCTTCGATGCTGGTATCAAACAACTCGACAAGTCGCACACCTATTATGTATACTGCCGAAGCGGCAAACGTAGCCACAACGCCTGTATAAAAATGCAGAAGCAGGGCTTAAAAGTGTTTGATATGGAGGGTGGAATCCTCAACTGGAAAAAGTTAGGAATGCCTACAACCAAGGAATAAGTTTCCTCAAAAAATGGAATTAACACGTTATATAATGTGAGATAACTACTTCTATTAAATTCCACAAAGACTTCAATAGGCGCCTACTATTCTATAACGAAAAAGCCTGAGAAAATGTCAAGCATCATGCAAGCATATTTCTCAGGCTTTTTTATCTTTACTTTGTCAAATGCTATTTCTTCAGTACGGGCTCACAAGTGATATTGACTCCCAGTTTCTTGAAGATACGCTGGTCTACATCACTCAACATCACAGTGCAGTGAGCCTGACAGCCACGCAACTTAGGCAACTGCTGTAAAGCCACACGACAGTTCTCATCGTTCTCGGAAAGAACAGAGAGTGCCACAAGTACCTCGTCGGTATGAAGTCGTGGATTATGGCCACCGAGATAATTTACCTTGGTATACTGTATAGGTTCTATCATCGACTGAGGAATGAGCTTTAGGTTATGATCGATATCCCCCAAATGCTTGGTGACATTCAGCAGCAAGGCAGCACTACAGCCAAGCAGTTCGCTGCTGTGACCACAGATGATGGTACCGTCTTCCAGTTCTATAGCAGCCGATGTATGTCCAGTTTCCTGCTTGTGATTCTTGGCAGCCACAGTCACCTTACGATAATCGGTAGTAATCTTAGCCTGGTTGAAGAGCATCTGTATCTTGCTGATTTCCGCGTCATTGCAGGCTCCAGCCGCCATCTTGTTGGTGGCTGCATAATATCTACGTACTATCTCATCCTTGGATGCCTCACAGCAAACCTCATCATCAGAGATGCAGAATCCCACCATATTGACACCCATATCTGTGGGCGACTTATATGGATTGCTGCCATAGATACCTTCGAAGAGTGCATTGAGCACAGGATAAATCTCCACATCGCGGTTATAGTTGATGGCTATCTTGTTGTAGGCCTCTAAATGGAAGGGGTCTATCATGTTCACGTCATTGAGGTCGGCAGTTGCAGCCTCATAAGCGATGTTGACAGGATGTTTCAATGGCAGATTCCATACTGGGAAAGTCTCAAACTTGGCATAACCGGCACGCACGCCACGCTTGTTCTCATTATACAACTGGCTGAGGCAGACTGCCATCTTGCCACTGCCAGGACCTGGAGCAGTCACAATAACCAATGGTCGCTCTGTCTCCACATAGTCGTTCTGGCCGAATCCCTCATCCGAGGCTATCAACTTTACATTATGTGGATAACCTTCTATCAGGTAATGACAATAAGTCTTGATGCCCTCACGCTCTAAGCGCTGCTTGAAAGCGATGGCTGCAGGCTGACCATTGTAATGAGTGATGACTACTGAACCTACCATGAAACCTCGATGCTGGAACTCGCCACGCAGACGAAGTACATCTTCATCATAGGTAATACCCAAGTCGGCACGTTTCTTGTTCTTCTCAATGTCGGCAGCACTGATAACTATCACTATCTCTATGCTGTCGCTGATTTTCTGAAACATACGCAACTTGCTGTCTGGCTGAAAGCCTGGCAAAACGCGGCTGGCGTGGTGGTCGTCGAAAAGTTTACCACCCAATTCGAGGTAAAGTTTTCCGTCAAACTGTGAGATTCTCTCTTTAATGTGCTCTGATTGAATTTTCAGATACTTCTCGTTATCGAAACCTATCTTCATCGTTCTATTTGATATAACTAATTGCTGTTAGTTTTGAATTCGGATGCAAAAGTACAAAAAAGTATCTGAATATCAAAAAAAATAAGTACCTTTGCACACAATAAAGGAAAAAAACGACAGGAAGCCACTGCACCACAAGTACAACAATATAGGGAGAGTGCCATTTCTGCCAAATCAAGAGATATGAGCGAAACTCAATTTCACTCAAAGAAAACTTAAATATAAAAATACAACCGACAATGGAAAAGAAATTACGTGCAGCTTCCATCTGTGTACAGGGAGGCTATGAGCCAAAGAATGGAGAACCTATCGAAGTGCCCATCATTCAGAGTACCACATTCAAGTACGACAATTCTGAAGAGATGGCCATGCTCTTCGACCTGAAGAAAGAAGGATATTTCTATACCCGACTCCAAAATCCCACCAACGATGCTGTAGCCAAGAAAATAGCACAGCTCGAGGGCGGTGTGGGAGCTGTATTGACAAGTAGCGGTCAGGCTGCTAACTTCTATGCTGTATTCAACATCTGCGAGGCAGGCGACCATATCGTTACCTCCAACGAGATTTATGGTGGAACCTTCAACCTCTTTGGTGTGACACTCAAGAAACTCGGCATAGAATGCACCTTCGTCAATCCCAACGACAGCGAGGAAGAAATACAGAAGGCATTCCGCCCCAACACCAAGTTGTTCTTTGGCGAGACCATCAGCAACCCAGGATGTGCCGTTCTCGACATAGAGAAATGTGCACGTATAGCTCATAAGAACGGTGTTCCTCTGATTGTGGACAACACCTTCGCCACACCAATCAACTGTCGTCCTTTCGAATGGGGAGCCGACATCGTTACCCACTCCACTACTAAATACATGGACGGAACAGCATCACAAGTAGGCGGTGTAGTAGTAGACAGTGGCAACTTCGACTGGATGGCTCACGCCGAAAAGTTCCCTGGTCTCTGTACCCCCGATGACAGCTATCATGGTCTGACCTACGTAAAGGCCTTCGGCAAGATGGGCTATACCACCAAACTCGTAGCCCAGTTGATGCGCGACCTCGGAAGCATACCTGCCCCTATGAACTCTTTCATCCTCAACCTGGGACTTCAGACTCTTCATCTGCGTATGCGCCAGCACTGCGAGAATGCACAAAAGGTGGCAGAGTTTCTGCACAATGACTCGCGTGTGGCTTGGGTTCACTACAGCGGCTTGAAGGATGACGCCTACCACGAATTTGCGCAAAAATATCTTCCCAACGGCACTTGTGGTGTAATCGCCTTTGGCTTGAAGGGCGACCGCGAGACGGCCATCAAGTTCATGGACTCACTCGACATGATCAATATCGTGACCCATGTGGCAGATGCCCGCACCTGTGTGCTTCATCCTGCCAGCCATACCCATCGCCAGCTATCTGACGAGCAGTTGAAAGAAGCTGGAGTTGCCCCCGACCTCATCCGCCTCTCCGTAGGCATCGAGGATGTCGAGGATATCCTCGACGACATCAAGCAGGCACTCGACAAGATATAATCTTGAAGCTCCACTTTAAGGGGCTGAATAAATCAATCTGTTAGGAGGTAAATGCTAATCAAAAAAGGCATTTAAAGACTATTAGCAATTCAAGCATTCCAAGCAAAGATAAAGATGCTTTAAAAATGGGTGTTACAGTTGGGTATGCTAGTTCTAAATTATAGAAAAGCGAATAATATTACAATATATGAAGTATATGATTTTATCTTTTCTGATGCTGCTTACCCAAGCTGTATCAGCCCAAACTATCAGAGATAGCCAGAATCAATCAGACAGCTTGTCTATTGGAGAAATCTTCTATCTCGGAGAGCAAAATGATGCACAAAAAGCGACTATCAAGATTAAGACAAATGAAACAACCACCCAACGCCATGACGGAAACGATGTCTTCAAGACAAACAGAGTAGTAGAATACTCGATAAAAAAGACATCTGCCAATATTGTCATCAGCAGAAAAATAATTTCGACTGTAGACACACCGTTGAGTACCGAGACTACCATCAAAAAGCTTTTTCCAAATGTAACTTCCAAATTATTAAGCGGAATATTGAAACCTGGCAAAAGAAACATAGCAGAGTGGGAGCTCAAGAAAATACCATGCTCCATATCAAGCAAGAACGGCCTTGTTGCATTTCTCATAGACAAGTTAGTTTTGGCTGGAGGAAACATCGAAGAAAAAAACATGGGAACGATAACGAAGTTCAACAACATGACCGAAACACTTCTATGCAAAGAAAAGAGCGAACAGCCTTGTCTTGACAATATAAAATCGATCATTACAAGCACCGCTTTGACATCAACTAACAAACTTGAAGGTTCTCACCATATCGAATTAGAAGAAGTTATCAATATAGAAGACAAGGCTATCGTCAAGAAATAGCAAGTACATCATAAAAAAACAGCTTAGAATACTTATATATAGCATTCTAAGCTGCTTTTACCTTTTCATGACTTTATACAAAAACTAGTAGTCTGTAAAGTCTAAAAGTTGAGTAAGATATATAGGTATAGGCGTTTAGAGCGCACTAAAAACTTCTTATAGAAGCTTGTAACCGCTTGAATATCAATAAAAGCATTCTATTTAAGGTATGCACTTTTTGAAAGTGTTTCCAAAAAGCGATTTTAACAATCATTAGACATGCTCATTTTCAACGAGTTAAACAGTGCGCTCAATGCGCCTATACCGAAAGATATATATACTGCATCATTGATTATCAACAAAAATGGATGCTGTTTTATGCAACTTTTAGACTTTACAATCTACTAGCATAAAACCCTTCATCCTTCATCATCCCTTGGAATCCCCTGTGTTTATCGGGGTTTCAGAGGGTGAATGGCACAATTCCACCCTTCATCACCCTTCATCTTCCTTCATTCTCATTGGGTAAACGGCACCACGTTGACACCTCGCATCGCTCAACCTGGATTTATTGTAAAGGGAGAATAACAAGCATCTCTTGAAGTTAAAGAAGACTTGTGATAATGAATTCGAACTGTATGGTTGGCACGCCCTGAACCAACGGTCATCGGCGCGTAGCGGAAAGGCAAAGGGCGTATTGGGTAATTTCAACCATACAGATTGAATAATATTACCAACTTTTAGGCACTATTTCTTATCACTAACTGAGGTATTATTTTCCTTGCAATAATATCCTTTTAGTCCAATATTACCCCAGTTCGGGATAAGAATAGTTCATAAAAAAGTTGGTAGTCTCACAAATATTTTGTACCTTTATAGGTGATTTACAACAAGTTACAAATATATTTGATATGACTACCGATTACAAAGTTACAGAATTATTTTGTATTATAGACGAGTTTTGCAAACATTTTGATGCAGAAAATGCAGGAAACCTACTTGAAGACAATAGCGGAACCAAGCGTAGACGTCGTCAAGCGTCGTTGTCCGACAGTGAAATCATGACCATTCTGTTGTATTTTCATTTTGGTACATTCCGCAATTTCAAGCACTACTACCTGTTCTTCATTAAGGGTACGATGAAGTCGTATTTTCCGAAAGCTGTGTCGTACAACCGCTTTGTGGAGTTGGAAAGCCGCGTGTTCTTCCAGCTCATGTTCTTCCTTAATCTGGGAGCTTTCGGAAGATGTACTGGCATAACATTCGTTGATTCCACGATGATACCCGTATGCCATAATCTCAGGAGATATGCCAATAAGGTATTCAAGGGAATTGCCACTGACGGAAAAGGAACAATGGGTTGGTGCCATGGCTTTAAACTCCACCTTGCGTGTAATGACAGAGGCGAGATAATTGCGTTTGTACTTACTGGCGCAAATGTCAGTGACAAGGACCCGAATGTATTCAAGGTTCTTGCTAAACGGTTGTATGGCAAGCTGTTTGCTGACAAAGGCTATATTTCACAGAAGCTGTTTGACTTCCTCTTTGAGGATGGAATACAGCTGGTGACAGGGTTGCGCGTAAACATGAAAAACAAGCTGATGCCGTTCTATGACAAAATGATGCTGCGCAAGAGATACATTATCGAAACAATTAACGACATGCTGAAGAATACGGCACAGATTGTACATTCGCGTCATAGGTCTGTGAACAACTTTGTCATGAACCTCATCTCAGCATTGGGAGCATATTGTTTCTTTGACAACAAGCCAATGGCATTGCAAGGATACTGAATCGAAGACACGAAGCAACTTTCATTGTTCTAAAGACAGAATAATCTCTTTCGATTCTTTATATACAGCCCATGTCTGATGGCATGGGAAGAGAACTCGCGTATCTGTCTTCACATGCAACTAATCGCTATTTTATCCCGAATTGGGGTAAATCACTTAATCCTTCTGAAGCATATATAGGTATTCTTCCGTCCAATTCAAACAAGCGAGCAGGTTCCATCATGCAGGCCATCATGGAATAGATAATCTGCGAAGAAATCTTATCCACATTCCAGGGAACCTCAACATAAGATTGCTGATAATAAACATCAAAGTCAAAACAAGAATTATCAACACCGATGTGAGCAAAAGCCTCCTTCAGAGAAATACCATGCAAAAGCTCCTGATACACTCTTAAGATGCATTCTCTCTCCCCTGCCATCTTGACAGTACTCACAAAGAACCATTTATCACCATATTTTTTCAACTTATTAAATTCGCTGACAGATGGTTTCTCCATTACCTCTTCTGAAGGCGATACCACCCCATAGAAGATACGATATAACGGATTCGCATTCTTCTTACCAATACGCAACACGAACAAGCGAAGAATCAAGATGTCGGGAATGTTCATTTTATCAAAAAGCAATTATAAACTGCAGTCAGATCATAAGGGTTATCTGAAAAAGATTTCTCTATATATTCCGCATGAGTAAATATTTTATACTTAACGGGGTCCTGTATTTCTTTAATTCTAATTCAGATAACTCTATCATATCTTTAAATATTTAATAATCTTTCATGTTTCTCTATTTCATCTGGTGTAAATCTCATCTTTAACAATTTTGCAGGAACACCACCTATTATACTATAAGGAGGAAATGATTTGGTAACTACAGCACCTGCAGCAATGACAGAGCCTCGTCCAATAGTCACCCCTTTTAATATTGTCACTTTTGCACCAGTCCATACGTCATCCTCAATGATAACAGGAGCATCATTTTCTGGCAGCTTTTCTTTGGAATCCATGATGTATTTTCCAATCACATCAATACGATGATCACCAGTGATAATGGTGGGATGAGGACCAAAAATCACCTTCTTTCCTATTGTAAGAGATGCTTCCGTACAATAAAATGTAGCACCCTTCGGAATACTTGTATAATCACCAACAGTCATATTCCACAAGCCCTTTAAATCAGAGCATGATGGACGTAGATAAACGTGCTTACCGCATTTCTTCATAGCACCTTTATAAAAGAATGCCAGTAATTTATCATAAGCCCAAGGAATGAGGAGGCTTAATTTTACCCCCCCCTGAATAGAATTTATTCATTTTCATAAAAATATCTCAATACAGTTTAAATATAATTTTCCACTCATAATCCCCTTCTCTAAATGTCTGCAAGAACCATCTTGCAAGACATCTTAATATGTATGCAACTATTAAGATGACTACAAACATTATGAAAATATTGAAAGGGAACCAACTGTTGAATCTATCCGTAAACAGAACACTTTGAACAAGATACACCTCTAAACACAATCCTGAGATAGTCTTCATTACAGGACCAATCCATTTTGACTGATACAAAGTTTTCAGCTGGTCAGAATTGCACATCTTATAAAAATAGAAGGTTACTCCCATAAGAGGTGCCAAAGAAACGACCTGCAAATCATGAATCAAAGGAACCTTTCTTCCAAGAAGCAATATGCTATAAAACAAGACAACACACCCAATCAAGAGTAAAGAATCTTTCAAGAAAGAAACCTTACCAATGCACTTATGCACACCCATAATCGCTCCAAGCAACATGAATGAGAAATAATGGCACCACTTAAAATAAGTGGCTCCATACATGTTATAACCAATTGGGTTGTCTATAACAAGATACCACACTAATGAGACCAACAACGATATGCCTAAAACTGTCTTGAGATGATTAAAAGCAAACTTGCGAATAAGATGCAGAATGACATAATAAATCATTATGCATGTTACAAACCATCCTCCACCGTTTACAATTGTGTTGATCATATCAGAGTGTCGATTAAAAAATGCAGAGGACAACAACGCCCACATAATTACCGTAGGATATATACGGTTTATGCGCCGTTTATAATAATTATCAAACCTTCTTTCCCTACCCAAGAACAAGGTATATCCTGAGCAAAAGAAGAACAACACATCACCTATTGCCCCCCCAGTTGCCATCATGCTATACTTGCCATATAGCAACTCCATGTGAGAGTTGGTTATAAGAAGGACGGCAAAAAACTTTAAAACATCAATACTTATATCTCGTTGTTTAACCATTATTTCGATCATTAATTTGAGAAATATTTCCCTTTATCTGGTCTCTCAAATAGCTCTGTTTTTTATGTAGTTTTGATACATTTTCATCTAAGTTAGACATCATATTATCAACAAATAATATCAAATCTTTAGATTGAACATAATCTATATCAACCGAGTAATCTTCAAAGCCAATATTTTTCATATATTCACGCAACTTATATAGATAATTTATCGCTATAATAGGTCTGCCACCAGCACCTGAACACAATATAGCAGCATGCATTCGGGTCACAATAGAAAAGCAACATTGAGAGAATAAAGTTGCCATTTCAACAGGCGTTAACAATCTTGATATACATATCACTTTATCACCATGTTTCATCTGCTTTGCGATTCGCTTTCCTATTCCAGAATCATCAAGCTCGTTCCCCGTAACAACAGTAGGCGTTACTACAATTTGCTTATTATATTTTTCTATGATATAATCTAATGTTTCTGCTTGAGCCCGTTCATATTCTGCTTGTCTTACAGGACCATTAGCTTTTCTGAAACGCCAATAGATACACGACAACCCTATAAAACCAGGTTCAATACCAAACTCAGTCAATAACTCATGTGAATTGTGGATATCTGTTTTTTGTAAAAGCGCAATATCATAAGAATTAAACTGATATAGAGCCTTACAATTCCATTCTTTCAAAATGTCATACGACTTTTGATCTCTCACAAATATCGCATAGCTATTATTTAATATTTTCTTAGCTAAACTAATAGTACTATTATAAAAAACAGGGCCTATAGTCAGAGACATATGAACGAGCTTCTTTCCCATTTTAATATATGTACCAATAGCATACAAAGACAACATTGCCGTCTTATAGTAAATATCATTTATTCGCTCTGCTCCAATACAATATATATAATCAGCGCTTTCAACTTCTTTTAAATTTCTTTTTCTTCGCCCACAAAAAGCCCAGCTTATTTTTTTAGTAAACAAAAGTAAAAGTCTACTATACGTAATCCATAAAACACACTGCACCAGCCAAAAAAACTTAATCAGATTTCCACCAGTTGGAATACAGAAGAGATCGGGGAATACACTTACATTTATATCTTCACCATCCTGCTTTAAAAAACTTTCAACACCTTGAGCATCCGAACAGAAAACTGATATTGAAACATCAGGATTGGCAGTTCTTGCTATACGAATTGCATTTTCGATAAGAGCCATAGAGCCAACATTACTTGAATGTCCTCCTTCTGCAATAACTATTTTCATATTATTCTAATTTTTTCCTTTTATGATTTTACAAAATTTATTTAAAACTCTCTCAGGCAAATGAAGCACAGCCTCTATTATAATAAGTTTTTTCCATGTTGCCTCTTTATAATGTTTAGACGAAAGCAACATTTTCCATGCTATTTTTGCCAAATAAGCACGACCTGCATTTTTACGCATTTGATATTCTGCTATAACATCCATAGGATAATACTCCTTAGTTATTTGTGTATCTATAGAATCTATTACATTTTTCCCTTTTTCAGTTAAAGTCACTAAACAACTGACGCCTTCATGATTATTCTGAAATTTTCGCCCCCAACAATCCCCAATTCGGATATCTGCTGCCGATGATAGATATTTATATTTACATTTTTTTTGGCAAGCCACATTAGAACAAAAATCACCAAGAAACATACGGTAAAACATATCTCCACCACTTAAACGGGACAAGATGGTTTTATTATCAGAATCAGATATAGTCATACACCATGAGTCATGCCATCCATATTTTTTATTTCTCCAAGCAATTGAGGAAATTTCTCCAAGTTTGGACTGCTGAAAATTCAGATAAACATTCCACATAAGATAACTCGGAACACCATGACAAAAGAAATCCATAAAGATAAAATTCTCTTCACATTTCATCCTTTGAGCGTACCGACGCATCGAATCAATTTGACAAGGTGTGCCAACTATAAAAAACTTATCTTTTCTGTTAATCTCTCTCCAACAATCTTCTGTAAAACTCTGAAGATATTTACTACCTCTTGAAGCTTGTAATTCTTCTTCATCATGAGTAATATAATGCTCTGCTCTTTTTTTATCAATATTATATTTAACGGCAGCAACCTTATAACCGCTCTCCAACATTTTTTTAGCAATTTCATATCCAACACCTCCAGAAGAGCAATTCTCTCGAGTAATAGGATTGTTACTCCATGTAGCCATTGTTGATAAAGGTATTCCTTTAGATGATAAGTCTTGATGGTTGCAAGCACAAACATCCAGACACAAATTACATTCAATACATTCCTCTGGATGATTAATAATAGGTTTATAAAAGCCATTTGCATCTAAATTCATGTGAATCAATTTTTTGCCACAAGCTTTAGTACAGACACCACATCCATAGCAATCTTTTATAATTGATACATTTTTTTTCATAAGCTTTCTATAAAAGTCTTCATTTCTTCTCCTACCTTCTCATAATCAAACTTTTCACAACCTACTTCATAGCCTCCAGTACCGATTTCATCTGCAAGAATAGGATTCTCTGCCAACATCTTCATTCCATGGAAATATCCTTCAATACTAAAAGGAACAATCTTAGCTGATTCATTATCCTTAAAATAATATGGAATTTCTCCCACATTACTTGTTATTATAGGCCTTTTTGAAGCTACATATTCCGCTATTTTTTGACTAAACCTTGCTATATCCTGTAAACTATCAGGATTTAAAGGTATTATTAACCCAATAGAATTATCAAAGGTGTCGTAAAGTTCAGCCTGAGAAATCTGATTCTTTATAATTACGTTGTCAGAAATACTCATATCCTTAACTAAGCATTTAACTGCTTCTAATTCAGCAGGTTTGCCAATAAGAACTAAAGCTAACACAAGATGAGAAAAATTTTTATCTGAAAGAAGCATTTTAAACGCATCTAAAACAAGACGATTTCTTATAAGATAACCAGCTCCACAACAATACGTAAAAGTGTGTTTATTTCTATATAACTTGGGTATTCTATCATATTCCCCCATAACAGGAACCAACATCACAGGCTTCCCAAACCTAATTGTACGTTCTTTTAGGAAATGTCCTATTGGAAATATACAATTTAATAGATAACCAAACGTTTTGTCCTTCAGCCAAGCTTCAGAATACCATCGTTTTGTTTTATTGCCAAAACTAATATGCCATTCATGGAATAGACTACTTCTTGTATATCCTTGCAGCCATGCCATAAAACATACCAAAATATATAGTGGATAAAACTTCATACCAATTATGATATGGTTTTTACCACCTTTTTCTTTACGTTCTCTTAAATATTTCCATATTTGTGGCAATGTATAGAAAGGACTCAACACTTTGCCAACTCTCGGAAGCAATAAATAATCAAGACCACTATCAGATACCCCTTTTTCTGCAGACAAGACTCCTTTTGTACCATAAAACTCATCCAACATTGCAACTTTACAGCCTGCTTTTTTTAATCCAAGAGCTATATACTCACCTTTCGTGTTGTTTGCAGAAAACTTTATAGGATAGCCATCAGAAACCATTATTATAACATTCATATTTTATGAAATTAGTGTAATTATATATTTACTAAACTTATTCACGATGTATGATAAAAATAGACAGATCAACGTACCTATGACATAAAAACTCCATCTTCCCATATTTAGGTCTATTCCCCAAATATTGAAATTCCAAAAACGGAATAAAGGTATAATCATAATATTAGTAGCATACGATTCCAAAGATATAGAACCTAAGCCTCGCAATAAAGATAGAGATTTAGACACTATAGTATTCTTCAATAAAAATGTAACAGCTGAAGTCAAAAAAATACCCTGTAACCAAAACAAAGAAAAATGAGTATCAATGAATCGATTTAACATAAAAAACAAAATATACCCCAGAAATGGTACAAACAATAATTTCCAAAATGCTACTTTACATTTATTGTTTATTTCTTTTGCCAAAACATATCCTATAAAATAAGAAGGGAATCGGCATAACATAAACTGCAACTTGCATACAATCAAATTATCAGAAAAATGTATATATCCTAAAAGTAGAGAGATAAAACATAGAAAAATAACATAAAGGTATTTATTCTTTATCGTCAATAATTTATGAATCAAAGGTGTAATCAAATAGAGAAGAAGAATGCAAGTTACAAACCATAAAGCCCCCTTATCAAACAAGTATCCAAAACCAGATAAATTTAATAATATACCGCCAATGCCTATAGCACTCGAAGAAGATTTAAAATATTCTAAAATAGTTAGTGGAACTATAAAAAGCGCACAAGGAATTATAATTCTTATATACCTTTTCCAAAACCATTTATGGATGGACATTTTATTTTTTTCTCTATTAGTATAAGAATTAAATATTCCCATACCTGAGAGGAAAAGAAATATATCTACACCTGCGCCACCATTTCCCAAAATAGTATAAAGCCAAGAGGGCATAACCAAATTAAATTTTGTAGCATGGCATAATATTATTAGTATCGTAGCTACTCCCATCAACTCACTTCTGAACCGACTAAAATCAAACAAATTGAACTGCATCTGTCTCATTTAAGAATTCTTTTAAAAAATGTCTCTATTTGGTAATCAGACATCAATTGGTATTTCCTTTGAGAACATATTGCAATTATCATAAACAATAACATATACCCACTTGATGGAGCAACAAAATAATTGCTTATCCAATCGCATACCCAAAAGAAGCCTATATATATAACCAATCCTCTAATATATCTATTTCTTGATCTATTTAATACTTTTAAACCTAAAATGGAAAAAAAGAGGAACCAGGCCAAAAGACCAATCACACCAGTCCAAGTAAACATATTAACAACAAAAACTTCACTATTTCTCTGTGGAAAGGCACCTGATTCTGCATAAAAAGTTCCTTCACGTTTTTCAACAAACTTAGAATCATACCCATATCCAGGAGTTCTTCCATACCACAAATAGCCGTTGTCCTCAGCTGAATTTATGGCCTCTTCATATAGCATAGTTCGTGTATCGTCTTTCAAGTTCTCTCCTGAAGAAGACGTATATGATCCTTCTATATAACTATCCATATCAAAAACATTAAACTTACCATTCAGAGCAAAAACAAGTAGCACTATTGGTAATAACATCAAACAACCATATAAAACCTTGGATGAGATTTTACCTAAAAAAACATGAAACTTAATCAAAAGCAAAGATACAAATGGTAATAAAACTCGTAGATAATCAAATCGCTGGCTTATACCATATAAAGACATATAAATAAACATGAAAAACACCAAATACCTTTTATTCTTACTAATACAATTAGATAGCATCAAAAAAAGAAATGACATCTGGAGCATTTCAACTAGCCAATATTTATCCATCAATATACTGGCCGGTAAAACAATTATTGGCACATATTTCCACCATATTTTTAACGTACGTATCATTACAGACTCATTCATCAAGACGAATATTACGCCCACAGATAGAAAACTACACATCACCTGCATACGCTGGAAAGGGTAGATTGAAGATGGAACAAAAAATAATTTAATACAAGATGCAACTACATAAATAATCATCAATACATACAACGAAGTAATGTATTTATATTGCCGTGAAAGATATTTTCTATTTTTCCAATAATAACAAAACACAAAAGCAGACAAGATAATATATATCATATAATCGTATGCCTGAGACAATTTTCCTATACCATAAGTAAACATAATAGGAGAAAAAGTCAGCATGATTATTAAGACTGGCACATACTTATATACTTTAAACAAGAAACTTTTACTCATCATTTTTAACCATTAATTATATTTTCAGAATGTTCATCAAACTCAATAATATCCCATGGCTTTCCCATGGACTGAGCTGCAGCACCAGGGAAACCACTTCTATACATGTCTCCTGAAACCAAGAGATGGGTAAAATCTGCATGACCTATCATATAAAAATCTATAAACGATTTTAAATATGTATCATACGATGCGCTACCATCATAATCAATATGAACGACTTTGCCAGGAATTGTATAGACAAAATCCAATTTTGCAACCTCATTTAAGAACGTACTACTATCTGATGTACAAAGGATCTTTCTACGATCTCTTAAATGTATATCTTTTATTTTATTTACACAAAGTTCAATCAAACGGGTACGTTCTTTAGGTTCAAGTGTTTTAAAATTTCCTTCATTGAAATCCCCTAAAAGCTGTTGAAATCGCGTGACAACTGCGATATATGGACTACCAATGTTTTCTATATGGGCATCAATCTCTCTTTGCAATCTCTTACATGGTTTAAAAAGTTTATTAAAATCTTTCTGATATGTATCCATAGCGAAGAAAGAGTATGTATACAAATGTAAAGACTGCTTACAATGATGCCAAAGTCTGCTTAAATATTGCTCATGATATTTCATGGGTAATAGATAGTCAAACAAGATAACAGGACGAGAATATTTTTTATTATAGCTTAAAGGTTTATGGCAAATCCAATCTACCTGGTTTGGAATCAAATAATCTTCCAAGTTAAAAGGACTTGTATAATGAAGCTTAAATGGAACATTAGTTTTTTCACACCAATGATAGATAGTGCAAATACTTCTAAATCTGTCAGCTAAACCACCATGCTTCTCTCTTCCATCAATCATAAACACAACAGTTCTCTGCTGATTGTTATGGTCTTGTAAGTTATAATATTGCTTGAGAAGACTTTTTTCTGCTTTATGCGTGGGACCGATTTTCCAATCATAAAGACTTATGATATGAATTATTCGTGTTTTTATTTTATAAATTATCGTGAACATAATTCTTCTATATTTCCATTCCATTTAAATGATTCTGTATGGGTTTTAAAATAATCATCCAAATAAAACTCCATCTTACCATTGTTTATTTCTCTATATCCACTTTTGATGAATTTGGCGGGATTTCCTCCAATCATCGGATAATCAGACAGGGATTCTGTATAATCTTTAGATAAACTTGAATAAGGACCTACTACGATGGTATAAGGGGGCAATTTTGACCCTTTTTTTATCATTGTATAGCTTCCTATCCACGAACCGCGACCTATATATATAGGTTTGCGATTGTTTTTAACTGTCATATTCTCGATCTTTAACATATAATGAACATCTGAGTCCATCAACATCGTATTGAAAGCAACAACGCATGAATCTTCAAAAATGACATCCGAGGTCACGAATAAAGTTACATTATCTGCCAACATACAGTTATCACCAATTCGGAGCTTTCCTGAAATTTTCCATTTTGCTCCTTGTCGTACAACAACATTTTTCCCATATCTCACCTCTCCCGAGATTGATAAGCTATTCGTGTCACTAACACTTCGTGCAGGATCCATTAAACCTATTTTCATCATTCCTGAATATATTTCAGCTGCATTCAAAGGCAAGACCCTACCAGAAAGATTAAAGTATTTCGTCTTACCATAAATCCAAACAGGCATTGTCAGTGCATATCTGAAAGGCATTGTCCGCAAACAAAAATATATTGTTTTCCAGAGTCGTAGACGATTCTCTACCTGATTCATCTCTAACAAAGCTATAAATTGATTAAAAGTTATTTTACCTTGCAAGATTTTAATTATACCAGGAGGAATAAGATATAAAAATCTTAACTTCAATCGTATATAAGTATATAAGAATTTCAACATAACTTATCTAATATCAATGAAAAACCAAACATTTTAAACATCATAAGGCATACACGTTTATTATGCTTTGCTCTTGACCATACATAATCATCAACTACTTTCTTATAAGCGTATCCTAAATTTGAGTATTCTTTTAAAATCCTCATGGCATTTTCCAAATCTTTATTTGTCATTGTCTTATGGTCATTCTGCAAAAAAGACAACAAACATTCTATTTGTCTTTCAGAACCAATAATTTTGTTGATTATAAGATTCTCCTCCAACAGCCTTTTTCTGTAAATTCTTGACTGAGGATCAGCAGATTCCAATGCTGTTTCTTGAGTTGGAGTACGTCTATATTCAAGAACAGAATAAGGAAGATTTCCAAAATCGCAGCAAGGCATCAATTGTGTCCATAATCCCCAATCTTCAATTCTGTAGAAACGCTTATCATAAAAAATGTCATTGTCAATCAATACAGAACGCCGGATAATGACATTGGGATGCCCTATCGCATTGGTAAACAACATCGATGCTTTGATATTAATGTTGCCCAAAGGCCGTTTTATAATATAAGGATTATCTATTCCTTCTCCAAAAACAGTAAAGAACGAACCACATACCCCAACACTGGGATGTGACTCCATGTATTCCACTTGTTTTTCTATGCGAAAAGGTTTAGATATGTCATCAGCATCCATTCTTACTATATATTTGCCATTTGCCATCTTTACCCCCTTGTTGAGAGTTGCAATTAGCTTCATATTCGTTTCGTTTTTTACATATACGATTTTTGAATTTCTTGATTGATAATCCAAAATAACAGATTCACTTTTATCTGTGGAGCCATCATTTATTATCAAGAATTCAATATTCTTATATGTCTGTGCCAAAATACTGTCTATCGCTTCTGACAGGTATTTTTCGGCGTTATATACAGGCATCAGCACTGTTACCAAAGGATTCGTCTGCATCATGTATAGTTATAAAAAAATTATTTTAAAAGTTTATCTATAGTTCTAATCATATATGTATTCAGCCACAAGTCGGCTTTTCTCAACATATAAGAACAAGCAAATACAACGATAATACAAGAAACCAGTATACAACAAACGGATTGAAATGTGTTCTCCATTGTCAAAGCCATATAACATCCCAAAGAACAAATTACTAAAGAATGCAACAAATAGATCTCAAACGATATGCTGCCCAACCAAAGGCACACTTTGTTTGTCAAAATGGCTTGTGACTTGGGAAACAAAGTAAACCCTACAACAAAAAGAAACGCCCTCACACTGTCTATATTCCCAAAAGATAAAAATGTCAAACCGCAAAATGCTACCAAGCATAATAGACCCATATACGAGAGTTTAACATTTTCTTGATAAATATAATAAGTCAACACCCCAGCCAGCATGGATGTATAAAATATCGTTATCTTTGATAGCAATAGCATAAACATCAAAATCAAACCATATTTAACCCATCTTTTCCTTATCTCTCGTGTTCCTATATAGAATGGAACAGCTAAAAATGTGCCAATGAAAATGTACTTAAGCATCCATAATGGATTTATCAAAGGAGTAATCATTACAGGCGCATAAAACAGAGAGCGAAAAAGATCTTTAAAGGAGGCAGAAGGAGGCAGAAATTGTTTCATCCAATCGCTTAGAATAACATCTCCCCATTGTTGATTGCTTCCCCAGCCACAATTACATAAGACAAAAGCCAACAGCGTGGGAATAGCCAAAGGAACCACAAAGCGAAAATATCTTTTTGCCACCAATGTTGCGATAGACCTTTGAGGATCTTTATTCTGCAATGAACAACATAAAGAAAATCCTGCTAAAAGAATAAACGTGTGTACGGGGAATAGTCCGTTGACGAATTCTTTAATTACAGGAATTCCTTTTAAGTTTTGCAATAAAGGGAAAGCCAACATAAAATGTCCCATAAAAACCATAATAGCAGCTAAACCCTTCAATGCATCAATATAATCAATATGCTTGGTAGCTTTACTCATCTCCATAACGTAAGTTTTACTCTAATCAGCAAATTACACATTCTTTGGAACAACGTTAATGGTTTAGACATCCAAGAACTGCTAAACTCATGAACAGATACCGTTCTTTCACTTATTATATATTGTTTATCTGCATATAGTTTTGCACTGAACACATCAGCATCATAGATAGATAGAGATCCATCTACCCACAAAGTGTAATTAACATTAAAATAGAAAGACAAAGACAAGGTATTTACTTGATTGTCAAACTTTCCATTTTTCATAATGAAATGACGCTTTTTATATTTATCCATAAAACCTTTTACCCAGACGGTTCCTTTTTCTGCACCTAAAACAGCAGTACTTACCAAAAAAAGGCTCTCTTTTCCTACAAATGAATGATTGTCAAGATAAGGTTCAAAAGGTTTTATTACTCTCACATCAGTATCCAGATATATTCCACCTTCATTATAAAGAGCGTAAAGCCTTGCAACATCACTTACAAAAGCATACTTGCCTACAGCATAGGCTTCTTTAGTAAAAGCCAAAGCCCGGAAATCAAAATTATCCTCATTCCATTCTTTAATAACAAAGTCTGGATTCATTTTTCTCCAGTTTGCTATATTCTCTTCCACCTCCTTTGGTTTGTCTTTACGACCGAACCAACAGTAATGTATTATCTTGGGTATCATATGCTATCAATTATTTAAGTATTCTATACGATCATCCTTTGGATTTCTCCAAACGCCATGCGCCTTCACTAATGCAGGAATCCCAGCTAATAACGTATATGATTCTATATTATATTTTTTATTCAACAATGACTTGGAAGCTACCACACATTTGGAAGGGACCTCTGTTCCTGGCAAAATGGTACATCCGAATCCAAACCAAGAAGCTTCACCTATTCTTATAGGGGCATAAGCTTGACCTATTTTTTGTCCATTGGGCGATGATAGTTGATGCTGATTAGTATCCATGACTGTAGTATCCCAACCTATCAATACATCATTTTCAAAGGTTATACTCTTACTACATACAACCCTCAAACCATCAGTTGCAGTAAAATGACTTCCGAAAGAAAGAATACCAGTATCAAAAACAGCCAATTTCACACCAGCTCCTAACGTGCATGGGCCGTGGAAAACTATGGTACCACTATTTTCCCAAACAACACCAATACCATCTGATACTCCTATCGTTTTTAATCCAAGCTTTATCATTCCTCGATATATCTTGCCATCTGTCGGATCTATTTTAATATGCCCCCCCAACTTTCTAAAAGTAGGCCTGCTTAATAAAATAGGTAGATGCTTAGCCTGATGAAAAGGAAGATAATGGAAATTAAACCATATTGTTTGAGGAAGATACCATTTCATCCAGCTTATCTCATGAAAGAAATGGAGAATTTTCTTTAATGGGTTATACATATTTATATCTCACTAATTATTCTTTCCCACTGTTCAAATATATTATCAAATGTAAACTGACGAGAGATTTTAAAACTTTCCAAGCCCATATTATACCTGAGCTCAGGATCTGAAATCAGAGTATCCAACTTGTTTGCGAATAATGTTTCATCGAAAGTTGGTACCAAGAAGCCATTTCTATCATTCACCACTATTTCGGATGGACCTGTCGGACAATCAAAAGCTACAATAGGTAATGACATCGCAGTAGCTTCCAACAAGACCATAGGAAAGCCTTCGTATCTTGAAGGCAATACATAAATAGAAGATGCTGTCAGTTTAGATCTGATATCATTTGTCGGTGGAGTAAATACAACATGTGTTAAACTTTTATCTTTTACCATAGTCTTTAACGACATTTCTTCCTCTCCACCTCCGACAATCTCAAGTATCCAGTCTTTGTGCTTTTCTTCTATCTTCTGCCAAATATTCAACAGATAATCAAAACCTTTTTGAGGTGTAAGCCGGCCTACAGCAATAACACGCTTTTCACTATGCGGTGTTGCCATATTGATATCAAAAGTCAAGGGATTGTATATCTGCTCAAAGAATGATGCTGGGGTGTTACTAAAATTGCGAATGTACATCTCTCTATCAGCCTTTGTCAATAACACCATTCTTGATGATGTTTGCAAAGCTGCCTTCAAGCCTTTTTGCCTTGCCTTGTCAGTAGCATTAACCGTGTAATTAAAATGATCCCATGTTATTTCTTTGCACTGAGTTCCTTTAATTGCTGGCGATGAAAACATTGCCGTTCCCATATCTACATCTATCAGCACATCTATCTTTCTCCATTTTATAATAAATCTGATTATCAGGTAAAAGCGACGCCATAGCCTAAAATATTGCAAGAGATTATAAACTTTTCCCAAACAATAAGTATGAATATCTTTATGTAAATGAAAAAAAACATTTCCTCTAGAACGAGGGCTAATAAATGAAACTTGATAACCATGCTCAGCAAAACGATTTGCCAACATGGTGCTTACACGCTCCGTTCCACCATTTCCATCAAGATTACCGATAATGAATCCGATATGCTTTTTCATCTCTTAATTTTTAAAAAGGATTTACGAACTGTCAGCATAAGTAAAACTACTTTAGCTACCAATTTTCCAAATTTTGAATTTCCATCCACTTGCTTTATGACATGATTCCAATCACATTTCGCCAACTTCTTTATTTCTTGAAAAACCTCTTTACCAAACAGATCTACCATGATAGCATTACGTTCTTCTGTCGCTTTTTGAGGATCACTACTCATCCCATCTGACATAAAGTTAGAAACCATAAAATACAATGGCTGGTAAGAGACATGATCTATTAAGAGAGTCTTCATAAAAAATTTAGTATCAGCTCCTATTCTGAATTTAGTATCATATAAGTTTTTCTTCATCAAAGAAGTCTTGATAAACGAAGATTGATGACTTAAAGAACCATTTTCCCAAAAAGAAAGTAAATTTACTGCATTCTTAGCGAATGGGTGCCATGGTTCTACTTTATTGTTTTTATGTGAAGCTGCAATACCGGTATAAATATCTGCCGTTGGATTTACTGCCAAGAAGTTGTTCAGCACAAATTTATCATAAAACGAATCTCCTGAATTCATAAATATACAATAATCACCCTCTGCGTATTCAATAGCTTTATTCATACCATAAAACACACCACCATCGCGGGTTGATTCCAAATGTACACGAATGCCATTCTCTTTTAGAAAATCCTCATGTTCACTCTTCCATTCCTCAGCATATTTCACACTCCCATCAGTAGAGCCGCCATCTTGAATGATAAGTTCATAGTCGGTACACTCTAAACGATCTATACTTTTCAATGTTCGCTTCAACCCTTCCAAATCATTGAAACAAACTGTTATGATTGAAATCTTCATTGTAATTTGATTCTTATATAATGATTGATTTTAACAAATAAATAAGAAATAAAAACTTGGCATATAATGTATCCGATTACTCGAATTCTTGTCATATAAAAATATGTATTTACAAGATATAGAACTACCAGATTAGAAATATACAATTCCAAAGTTATTGTTCCTAAGAATTTCAGATATTCTGCTATTTTATTATGCAAGATTTTTCTTATATATAATAATATACATACTATGGGTAAAGCAAGAAGAGATATTCCTATAAAGGGATTTACATATAGAAAAACCGGAAGGAATAATATAGCCCCCCCAACACTAAGATACTTCAAATATCTAACATATGATTTTGACAAACAAAATAATATACCTAACATAAAAATTGGAATCCTACCCAATAAACAGGCGTACCACCAATGTTCAATAAAAAAAACTTTGAATTTATATAGACATAGACTAATTATTATAAAAAAGATAAATGGACTCCATATCCTTATTGAAATTTTATAAAAAAGAGGAAAAGCCAAACATAGAGCAAACAAGGACTGTAAGTACCAATCAACTCGACTTCCCCCACCTTCAACCCAAAAACTTAGAGTTGATAGATTATAAATTATATGAGATATACTATTATCTTTCTTAACAATGGTCAATACGACAACAAGCAAAACATAGAGAGGATACAATCGTTTCATTCTTCTCTCATAAAAAACATACCATTTATTTTTCCGAAAAGAATTAGTTAATCCATAACCACTAAGAAACAGAAAGATATCCACACCAACATATCCGATGTTTAAATCACCAAAAATATTCCTCGTACATCCAAAGAAATGGTACAGCAATACAAACAGTATTGCCCATCCCATCAAATATAATCTATTACCACTTATATCATACATTTTAACGACCTCCCAAAAGTAAAAGTCTACTTAACCCATTTTTTTCAACTAAAATAGTTAGCAGAAGCGAGAATGCTAATGCTGCTATAAATGTCAACATTATATATAATATATTATATGTTTCAAATAAATGAAGCGCCAAGCCATCAAAGCACCAGGTAGAAAAGATATAGATACCTAAACTCTTTTCACCGCAAAAAGCAAAAGCATTTGATACTTTTCTTAGATAAACAACGATGATGTATGAAATTGTCAACACAGTCACAATTCCTATAAGTCCTATACCTATTCTCTTTAAACAAATAAGAATATTCGCAAGAACATCTTGATTCTTTAAAATATAACTCCCTGATATATAAACATAATCTTGCTTATGAAAATACAGAATGCCCATTGCATAAATGAAAATACTTATGCAAGAAAACAAAAACACATTAGAGAACCTGATTTTTGAAATCGTTTCTTTTCCATTAATAAGGTAGCCGATAATAAAAAAGGGTAACATGTACTTATACAACTCTGCATTTGGTATAATTGTATCTGGAATCAAATAAAAACCAATAATACACAGAATTGTAACAATATGTTTAAGATATTTGTTCAAACGTAATCTGTTAATGACAACAACAAATGTCATACAGTATAAAACAGCCCACAAGAACCATAATTTCTTCGGCAAAGAGTAAATAATATGCATACAAGTATATTTTAGCCCCCCCAACGAAGAATAATTTGATTCATACAATAGCATCAAAATTGATACATTAACGATTAATGGCAACAATAGGCTCATCACTTTTTTATGACATAATGCACTCAAAGAATATTTTCTAATAGAGAAAGCAAATAAATAGCCACTTACAAAAATAAGTAATGGCATATGGCAACCATATATACACCGAAAAACAATATTATCGAAATAAGCTAAAGAATTATAATAATCAGAACCACCCCCAAACTGGATTGCATGACCAAGAACCATGGAGACGATAGCTATTCCCTTAACTACATTCCAGTATTTTCTATAATCAAATGTTGTCTGTGATGTTATTTGCATTTTAAATTAATGTCTTTTTAAAAACGAAAGATGAAGTTTCAAAAATACTTTCACTCTCCTTAGGAAACCAAGACCTGTGTATGGATTCCTGTGTCTAACACGGCTTGCAGCTATAGCAGAATGAAGGGGATCTGTCTCTTGGCTTTCTGGAAGGACCATGAGTTTTTGTGAATCTTTCCAATAATACACTAGAGGAGTTATTATTGATTGATCATGCCTATGAGCTATATAAAACTCGTATTGATTAACCATCTCTTTTTCACTCGGATCTATGACCAATTCTGGATGGAACAAATTTATTCGTAACCATTCATCTATAATGAGGTTGGCTTTGCTTTTTTTTACAAGAATACATCCACCCAAAATTTTCCTAAAGGTCATAAACGCATCATTGCCAACATAGTTTTCGAAAAAATTCAATGTTTCTTGTTTTGTCCAATACTTAATTTCCGTTGACCAGAATCTTTTATCCTTGCAAAACATTTGCCAATCAGGATAATGATCAATTGACTTATATTGAAAAAATATCGCATTATAAGTTTCCAAGTAATGAAACCATAAATTCCATTCCTCAGAAGAGGCATTAATTGTACATCCAGCATCGGCATATACTACAATATCACCTTCTTGGCATAAATTCAATGTTTGAAATATAACATAAGGTTTCCATACCCAATAACCGCCCCCCCGCTTGTATGCCATTAAAGGAGAAGCTTTTATTGAATCCGGCAAATCTTTAGGAGTATATACAATAACCTCATCAAATAGCCCTGACTTCTGAGCTTGCTTTGCAAGTTGCTTTCTTGATAAATAAAAAGCATCGTCTCCATAAGTTATAAAATATTTCTTCATTTCTATTTCCTTCTTAAAATTAAAATTAGTTCTTTCATTTCGCTAAACTTGAATATATAGGATAAGCCAACGTAAAACAGAATTCCAACTGTACTTCCTACAATGATTTTTAAAATGTCATTCGGAATAAAATAAGTAACCCCAAATATTAACGCCAACATTGCTAATGACAAGAGAAATGATGGGCATAAATCCTTTATCTGAGTCCAGAATCCACAATTTATAAACTTTCCCGTATAATATGTATTTATAATAATAGAAACCAAATTAGAGAAGATATATCCAAAGCACATAATTTCAATACTATAACGATATGTACATGCGATTACAATTATTGCTAACAACTTGTTAATCAATTCAACACGCAAAAACAAATCGCTTCGTCCCACTACCTGCAGCAAATTTAAATTGATTGCATGAACGGGATGCCACATTTGGGCAAAACATATAATCGTTAATAAACCAGCACTATATTCCCATTTTGCAGTAAAGACAACCATAATAAATGGATGAGCGAGGATGGCTAATCCCATCATTAAAGGAAAAATAACAAAAACCGATAATTTAAGCATTCTTCTATATGCATTTCCCAATCTATCCATATCATTATTGACTTTGCACAATACAGGGAAGGTTGCGCCCTGAAGTATCTGGGTTGCTTGAACCGAAGGAATTCCAGCTAAACTATGAGCTCTTGAATAAAAGCCCAATGTACTTGCAGAATAGAATTTACCAATAACAACAGGATACACATTATTATATAAAGTATCTAACAAGCGAGAAAGCAATAACTTTGAACCGTATCCAAAAAACTCATGAAAAGATTTCCAAGAGAAAGCCCATATTGGTCGCCAAGTAGAATAAAAGTAACGTAGTACTAGCCCAAATATAGTACCTAATAAAGACTGATAAACCAAAGCCCAAACTCCATATCCTAAATAAGCTAAAACAACACCAACAATACCAGAAAAAACATTTCCTACAAGTCCTAATATAGAAGGAGTCTTAAAATCAAGATTAATCTGATATTGCAAATTCCACATCGTACCAGTAGCACCTATAACCAAACTGATACCTAAGACACGAAGAATTTCGCATAGCTGCGGCATATTATAGAAGTCAGCAACAAAAGGAGCTATTACAAACAAAAATATATACGAGATCAAACTTGCTGCAATATTAAAATAAAAGACTGTTGCTTCATCAACCTTTGTTCTATTTTGTTTTTTCAAAAGCGCCTGACTGAATCCACTATCAATAAATTGTCCAGCAACTGCCATAAATACAGTAAGCATTCCTATCAATCCATAATCGCTTGGCAAAAGCAAACGAGTCATGAATAACATAAAGAACATAGATATGCCTCTATTTGCAAATGTACTTACAGCATTCCAAGCAACTCCTTTTACTGCTTTATTTTTAAGATTTCCCATGTATAAGAGTACCTATTAAATTTAAAATGTCTTCAACTTCCAATACAAATACAGCTGTGTTGGAAACTTATTAAACTGATTTGATTGAAATATGTATTTGTCTGATTGCTTATCAATTTCTATAAGGCGTTTCATTAAACCTTTATCCAAAGGACGAACACGTTTAAACACAAAACTCTTTACATAATTCAAAAATGAATAAAAACAAGGCAATACATCCTCCATATTCTTCTCTTCTAAAAAGCAACGCATAAGACTTAGATTCTCTATTGATTGCTCCAAAGGATAATTATGTGTTATTGAATTAGGATTGTTTCGATAATGGTAAAAATTTTGCTTTAAATGAGAAACTGATTTTGCATACGACATCACTTGTAAGTTGATATACAAATCCTCATGCATGCTTTTTACAGGAAATTCCACCTCATCAAATAGCTCCGTACGATAGATTTTATTCCAAGTCTGCGCAGGTGCTCTTAACAGAAACATATTCTTGATATATTCCTTGGTATTGGATATCTTTATGCAATTAATGGGTGTTTGTGTATCACTATTTTTAAAATAATCACAATAAACAACGTCTGTCTTTTCAGCTACTATTGCATTTAACATTTGTTCTACCATCGTTATTTCTACCCAATCGTCAGAGTCAAACAACATGACATACTCGCCTTTTACATATTGCATACCACTCTTTCTTGCAAGTGGCAGTCCTTCATTCTTTGCTTTTTCAATAATAAGAACTTGGTCTTTACGATTAGGGTATAATTCTATAATCTCTTTTAATAAAATAACAGAATTATCTTTAGTGCAATCATTCACAAAAATATACTGTATGTTTTCGTATGTCTGTTCAAAAAGACTACGTGCACACTGAACAATAAACTTTTCTACACCATAAATGGGAACTACAATCGATACTAAAATATCTTTCATATCAAAATATAATCTCTTCGTATTCTTTATTATTAATCATTGAGGCTCTTTTTGCAAAACCACTATGATACATATCTCCTGTTTGAAGGAGATATATCTTATCTGCTTTAGACAGAAGAAGCATATCTTCAAAAGATTTCATATAAGTATCAAAAGCGGCATCAGCAGTATGATCCATATGAACTACTTTGCCAGGAATTATACGAACATAATTCAATTGCCTAGTTATTTCCTGCAAGAATCTTCCACTATCGGATGTCACCAAAATAATGTCATCAGGATGTCGTTCCTCATGAAGAGTATTAACCTTTTCTATACATTTCTTAACCAGTTCTTCCTGTTCATCTTTTGACAATACTTTATACCCTTGTTCCTTAAAGTCGCCCAGCAACTGCTGAAATCGAAATACCATAGCAACATACTTTTTGCCAATTTGCTTCTGATTGAATTCTATTGCAGTTTGTAGAGGCTCAGTAGGTACAAATAAATCTCCGTAAGAAGCTGCGAACTTATTATCAAAGAAATAAGTATTGGTATAAAGATGTATTTGTTTACCTTTATTTTTGCGTATTCTTGAGTCTAAATAGAATCTATGTAGCTTGATATCAAGTTGATAATCATTCAGCACAACAACCGCTGTTTGTTCAGAGTTGTAACTGATATTCTTTTCTTCTATTATCCAATTATAAGAATTAGGTGCCAGATAGTCTTGCAATTTAAAAGGATACACATAATTGAGTTTGAATTTTAGTCCTTTTTCTTTGCAATATTGATATATTGTGGTTATACCACGCAATCGATCAGTTAAGCCTCCATGTATGCTACGACCATCAATCATAACGATAATAGTCGTTTCTTCTATTTTCTTAAGTGGATAGTCGTAACTATAATATTTGTCCTTAATTATTTGTTCTTCCGTTATAAATCCTTTGGCAGGACGGAAGAACAAATAATATAGACCACGCAAAAAACTACGTGTATTTTCCAAAAACATCATTACTTTAACGAAATTTTATTTCACGATACCCTTTTCAAGATATTCAACGAGGTTGCAGCGAACCTTCTCACCGGCAGCCTCGGCAGCCACCTTCGCCATATCGCTCTCTACCATGATCTTGACAAGGTCTTCGAAAGAAGTGGTATTGGGATTCCAGTTGAGCTTGGCCTTTGCCTTGGTAGGATCGCCCCAGAGATTGACAA